>Ga0210401_10001096_pt1 | contig 32155 bp, 34 predicted proteins | sample IncBWH32MmetaG_FD_150866 | JGI IMG/M metagenome (GOLD analysis project Ga0210401, IMG submission 150866) | Forest soil microbial communities from Barre Woods Harvard Forest LTER site, Petersham, Massachusetts, United States - Inc-BW-H-32-M | ecosystem: Environmental > Terrestrial > Soil >...
CGAGACTCCCCGCCGGTTTGCGACATCGGTAACCGTGTCGACCACCGCGAAGTCATCGTCGCTGTAATACATCTCCTTGGCGAAGCCGTCCGTTTGGGAACGGGCGGTGGACCCTCCGTCGCGCTTGCGCGTTCCCGTCAAAAACCCGCGCGCCAGCGGACTCCACGGAATGACGGCCAACCCCTGATCCATGCACAGCGGGATTACCTCGCGCTCGTCTTCGCGGTAAACCAGGTTGTAATGATTCTGCATCGAAACAAACTTGTGCCAGCGGTTTTCTTTGGCCGTGTATAGCGCCTTCGACAGTTGCCATGCCGCCATGCTGCTGGCCCCCAGATAACGCACCTTGCCAGCGCGGACCAGCGAATCGAGTGCGTCAAGAGTCTCTTCGATCGGAGTCTTCGAGTCCCAGCGATGGATCTGATAAAGGTCGATGTAGTCCATCCGCAGACGACGAAGAGAGTTATCGCAACCCTCCAGGATGTGCTTGCGGCTTAAGCCTCGCTTGTTCGGGCCCGCGCCCATGACCCCGTGGACCTTGGTCGCCAGGACGATGTCGTCGCGACTGGCCATCTCTTTGAGGTAAAAGCCTGTGATCTCTTCACTCAGACCGGCGGAATAAACATCAGCCGTATCGAAGAAGTTAATTCCGGCGTCCAGAGCCATCGCGAAATGCTCGCGCGCATCCTCTTTGTTGACGTGCCATCCGCGAGTGCCCTGCGCCCAGGCCGGCATTTCGCCGCCGCCGTAACTCATGCATCCCAAACAAATGCGGGATACCGTGATTCCTGTCTTGCCAAGATTCGTAAATTTCATGTTTCAGACCCTCGTGCCGAACATAGACTCACTAGTTTAACGTAAGCTCTTTGTCTAGGACGATTGGATGGACCTCTATCGCTGGCTGCCGCCGGAAGGCGTAAAAATTCTGCTGATCCTCTTCCTGTCCTTCCTGATCGGCCTGGAGCGCGAGGAGCACAAGCTAGGCAACGACCAGTACACTTTCGGCGGCGTGCGCACTTTCCCGCTGATCGGATTGATCGGCTACGCCATGGCGCTTCTCTCTGGCGATCAATTGCTACCGGTCACTCTGGGTTTCGCCGTAGTTGCCGGCTTTCTGCTGCTGTCCTACTGGCACAAGTTGGAAGGGTCCGCCCCGGCCGGCGTGACCACCGAGATGTCCGGACTGGCGACGTATCTCGTAGGCGCGCTGGTCTATCACGAACAATTTTGGATCGCCACCACGCTGAGCGTTGCAGGCGTGTTCCTGCTGGAGTTGAAGACGGCGCTGGAGAATCTGACCAAACGCGTCCCTGGCGACGAATCACTTTCACGAAATTCCTGCTAGTCACGGCCGTGATTCTGCCGGTGCTCCCCAACCAGGATTTCGGCCCATTCCAGATCAACCCCTTCAAGACCTGGCTGGTCGTGGTCGCTGTGAGCGCCGTTTCCTACGGCAGCTACGTCATCGGCCGGCTCACCAAAGGAGGCGGTGTCGTCCTGGCAGCCATCCTGGGCGGGGCATATTCATCCACGGTCACGACGCTGGTTATTGCAAGACGAGCCGCCCGTGAGCATCAGCCGCATCTTTTCTCGGGTGTAACTTTGATCGCCTCCGGAATGATGTATCTGCGCCTGGCCGTGCTGCTGGCGCTATTTAACCGCGGACTCCTGGTCGCGCTCGGGCCTTCCTTCGCCGTGCTGGCCATCCTGGCCGTCGGGACTGGCTGGTTGTGGTCGCGGCGGAGAGCCCCGGATGCCCACGAAGTCCACCGGGAATATGAGCCGAAGAATCCTCTCGACTTGCGGGTCGCCTTTACCTTTGCCGCTCTGTTTTTGGCGATGCTGGTAGCTACGCACTGGGTTGTCGCGCACCTCGGAAAGACCGGTGTCTATTCATTGGCCGCGATAATGGGAGTGGTGGACGTGGATCCGTTCATCATGGGCATTACTCAATCCTCTGCATCCTTGCAGATCGCAGCCGGCGGCGTCTTGATCGCCGCTTCCAGCAATAACCTCACGAAGGGCGTTTATGCATTCGTACTGTCGGACCGAAAGACGGGTGTTGAGAGCTTGAGTCTATTGATAGGTCTGGCTGCATTGGGACTAGCGCCGTTGCTTTGGTTATGAATGTAAGGACCGCGACGGCAGGATAGTCTCCTTTGGCCCTGGTTATCATCTCAGGATTTGGAGATATCCGATGGGCAAGGCGCATGACATTCTGATCGATTTCGACAATGCGGCTTGGCACTGTTCAGGGCCGGGACAGTGTTTCCGGCGGGACCCTCGGACTGCCCAGCTCGCTGGTGGGCTATTTGTCGAGGTTGTCAGTGCACCGAATAGCCATCAGGACCTACGCAATCGAATTAACAGGGCGCGACTGTTGGAGCGTCTGCCGTGGATTTTTGAGGCGAATTGCCAGCACACTATTAAGCTGCGCCAGCACGGATAAGCTGGGCCACCACGGAACGGCCACAGAGATGGGGCACATCGATGGGTGGCTGCATGGATTGCCATCGAACCAATAATGCCTCCGTGTCCTGCAACTATTGTCACGATCCTCGCTGGAAATCAAGCGATGGAGCGCCAGGTTGTGATCACGATGGAGGCAACCGGATCTGGATTCAGCGCAGCGCGGTAGGCGACAAAAGCTTTGAAGTATGGCGACGCGAGGTGCTCCTCGAGCGCGGCTTGGCTGCGGAATCGTTCGTAGAACATGAACTTGGTGGGATTCTGCGGATCGCGATGCAGTTCGTATGTGAGGCATCCGGCCTCGGCTCGAGTAGGAGCCACGAGGGCACGAAGTTGTTCCACCAGCTTCTCCTCCTGGCCGACGGCAGCTTCAATGTGAACATTTAGAATGACTTCGTGGTTGTTCATGGTCGCAGTTTTTCATTATATGGGAGCCGTTAGGTTTGGCCTAGCGCGAACTATCGGCGCCTCCCCTGTTTCGTAAAATTTCGCTTGCGGGCGGGGTGGTGTTGCTGTACGATTGCTTAAGCTTTTTGTCGGGTTTCGCATCGTGGCTCACAGCATCTCGTCAACGGTGGGGAGGGTTACTATGTCTTTTCTGCGACCATTCGTTGGACTTTTGGTTCTCTTGGGGCTGGGTCTCGTCCAGTCTTCTTTCGGCCAAACTTTTGGTTCAATAACTGGGGTCGTGACCGATTCGAGCGGTGGCATTGTGGCGGGCGCCACGGTTACCGTAACTAATCCTCAAACCAACGCAACGCGAACCGCGACCACCAACGCCAGCGGCAATTACGTCTTTCCGGCGCTGCTGCCAGGCGTTTACGACGTCAGAGTGGAGGCGCAGGGTTTCCAACCGGAGGTCCGCAATGGCGTACAGCTCCAGGTGCAGCAGGAGGCCCGGCTCGACTTTCAGCTCAAAGTGGGCTCTCTTACCGAAGCCGTGGAAGTGACCGGCGGCGCTCCGCTCCTCACTACCGAAAACGCGACAGTGGGCACCGTGATTGACAATCAACGCATCATTGATCTGCCGCTCAACGGGCGCAACTTCACCGCGCTGATTTCTTTGAGCCCGAACGTCGTTTCCGGCTTCGGCACCAATGGAGCGGCTTCGCGCGAGGGAGGCGATCGTTCCACTGTTGCGCAGATTGCAGTGGGCGGCCAGAGGCAGGAATGGAATTACTATACCCTGGACGGCGTCAGCAATACCGACGTCAACTACGGTAGCTACTCCTTCTTGCCTTCGATCGACGCTTTGCAGGAGTTCAAGGTACAGACCGGCATCTATTCCGCGGAATTTGGCCGCGAATCCACACAAATCAACGTCTCCACCGTCAGTGGGACTAACCAGTACCATGGCGTGCTATTCGATTTCGTTCGCAATAATGACTTCGATGCCCGCCCCTTTGGTTTTACTTCCAGCGTGCCCGTCTCCGCGCCCTTTAAGTGGAACCAGTTCGGTTTTACCTTGGGCGGCCCGGTCCGGATTCCCAAACTGTTCAATGGCAAGGACAAGCTGTTTTTCATGGCCAACTATGAGGGATTCCGATTGCGGCAGCAGACTCAGAACGTCTACACCACTGCGCCGCAGTCCATGCGTGGCGGCGACTTTTCGTCGATTCTGCCTGCAAAGGTGATCACCGATCCAACCACGAACCAACCCTTTCCGGGGAACATGATCCCCAGCACCCGGTTCGATGCCGCGGCGCTGGCGATGCTGGCGTTTTATCCCTTACCCAATATTTCTGGCGCCGGATTGAAGAACAATTACCTGGCAATAGACAGCGATCAAACCAACAAGGACCTTTTCCTCACACGGATTGACTTCATGGAGAGCACGAAATCCACTTGGTTCGGTCGTTACAACTTTCAGAATGAGAACAACGTTACCCCCGCTTTGTATAAGAACGGCACACTTCTCGCCGTTGGCGTTCAGCAGGGAATGATTTCCAATGTCCGGGTACTCAAACCCACTTTGGTAAACGAGTTTCGGTTTGGCTATGGCGGCTTCTATAACAATTTCGGCAACGAACTGCAAAACCAATTCAACGGGAACCAAGTCCTCGGGTTCGGGGCCATTGATCCGCCTCCCGCGGGTTGGGGCACGCCCAACATTACTCTCACGGTTTTCAGCAGTTTCGGAACGCCAGTCGGTGGACCGTTCGTCACCAATGACCACACCTTCCAATGGGTTGATAGCCTGGCCTGGAGCAAAGGCAAGCACTCCTTCAAGTTCGGAGCCGAGATCCGCCGCGACCAATTCAACGAGGCTGGAAACCAGGACCTTCGCGGACAATTTACGGTGAATGGCCAAGCGACCGGTTACGAATTTGCCGACTATATGCTGGGGTATGTCGGTCAACTTCAGGACGCGGCTACGTTGGGAATCAGCCAGTTTCGCGCCACTTCCCAAGCCTACTATGCCGATGACAGTTGGAAGGTGCGGCCGAATTTGACCCTCTCGTTGGGTTTGCGCTACGAATATGTTCCACCGTGGACGGATAAGGGCGGGTCGGAGGTGAACGTTTGGATTCCACCGGATTTCCCAATGGCCCCGGTGGGGTCGTACGCTGCGACTAAGGGCGACACGACGACGCCCTTCACTTATGCCGGGCAACATCCGTGCTTCGTGCGGCAAGGAATGGGCAATGTCTACACCGATCCTTCGCCTACGCTGGCCCGGTTTAACCCGGCGATTTGCGCGGTCGAGGACGGCCGGTTGGGAAGCAGGCTGGTGCGACCGGACTACAAGAATTTCGCTCCGCGTCTGGGCCTCGCCTGGAGCCCTTTCAGAAGGACCACCGTGCGCGCCGGCTGGGGAATTTTCTATGTCCAGGATATTGGCAATACGGTCTGGGACATGGATGCAAATCTTGCGGCGCACGTTCAGGACGTCGCCAATCCGGTCACCCATGACCTTACTTTTGAGCATCCATTCACCGCCGGAGCGAACGGCGCATGTGGAGTGCCGAGCCCTCCCTACGTCTGCATCAGCACACCCCAGGGGCTGTCTAATCAGAACAACCGCGCTACAGCGTACGAAGAAATGTATGAGTTGAACGTCCAACAGCAGTTGACCTCGGATACTGTTTTGGAAGTTGGCTATCTCGGTTCCGAGGGCCACCATCTCCAGGCCCTGCTGACTTACAACGAGCCCTTGTATATGAGTGCGACCGTCGCGGTAACCCCTCGCAGACCCGCTCCCGAATTCGGAAATATTCAGTATTTAGCCAACGTCGCGAATTCAGACTACAACGCGCTCTCAATGAAACTAACGCGCCGCTTGTCTAAGGGCCTCACGTTTCTGGTTGGCTATACTTTCGCGAAGTCGATTGATGAGAGCAGCGGCCCGCGTCCGATCGCGGGAGACAACGTGCTAACGCCTCAAGATGGCACCGACTGGAGAGAGGAAAACCGCGGCCGGTCGTCGTTTGACGCGCGCCAACGGTTCGTCGTCTCGGCGCTTTACAACTTGCCGATCGGCAAAGGTCACACCTACCTCAATCACGGCATTGCCAGCACGCTCATCGGCGGGTGGCAGATTGGTTCGATCTACACCTTTCAGACTGGCTTGCCGTTCAGCATATCGGACGGTGTAGACCAGTCCAATACCGGCGAGACACACGATCTCGCGAGTGTCGTTTCAGGTCAGACTGTTAAACTCGCGAACCCTTCTACCGGCGAATGGTTTAACACGGCGGCCTTCGCGCTGCAACCGAAAGGCACCTACGGCAACTCCGGCCGTAACATTGTCACCGCCCCGGGAATCAACGCTCTCAACTCGACTTTGCAGAAGAACTTCAATTTCACGGAGCGGATCTTCTTGCAGGTTCGATTCGAAGCATTCAACACCTTGAACCATCCTAACTTCTACCTTCCGAATTCTACGGTAACCAGCGCCAGCTTCGGGCAGATCACCGCGCTTCAAAACAATATCGACATGCGTGAGCTGCAGCTAAGCATGAAGCTGGTGTTCTGATGGATGTCAGTTCATAAGAGCTATATTGGCTCTTGAAAGTGGTGAAGAGCGACAAGCGACGAAGACCGCGCCTAACGCCGCCCCCGGTCGCGACAGAAAAGCTCATAACCGGCGGAGCGGATCCGGCTTGGTGGCGGCATGGATGGCGCTTGTTGGCGCTATGGGTTTTGGTCTTTGCAGCCTATTCAAATTCTTTTACGGCTGGGCTTCTCTTCGACAGTAACCCTGTAATCGAACAAGATCCTCGCATCCGAGAGGCCACCGCTCACAACATTCAGTCCATTCTGACCGGCCCCTATTGGTACGTGAACTCTACGGCGGGGCTTTACCGTCCGGTCTCTACCTTCTCCTATCTAGTCAATTACACGGTTCTTGGCGACGGCACGCGTCCCGGGGACTATCACTGGGTCAATTTCGCGCTTCACGCAATTAACACGACCCTCGTGTACTTGCTCGGCATACTGATTTTTGAGCGATCGTCGCTGGCTTTGGCGCTGGCCGCCCTCTGGGGATTGCATCCGGTGCTCACCGAATCCGTCACGAATATCGTCGGGCGTGCCGACTTGCTCGCAGCCTTCGGCGTATTAACCGGCCTGTTGTGCTACGCGAGAGCCGTATCCATTGCGGGGTGGCGTAGGTGGGCATGGCTGGGAGCACTCGTTCTGGCGCAGGCAATCGGACTGTTTTCGAAGGAGAGCGCAATCGTGTTGCCGGGCATCATGCTGCTATACGATTTGGTCTGGTCTGAGCGCTCGACATGGCGCGCCCGGGCGCCCGCCTACGCTGCTCTGGCGCTCCCGATCGCTGCTTTTTTCTACTTGCGTGGCGGGTTCGACACGCATATGCTGATCGAGGCTACCGAGAACCCCCTGGTGAATGCCGGGTTCTGGACAGCGCGGATCACCGCCGTGAGAGTGATCGGCAAGTTTTTGTGGCTGTTTTTCTGGCCCGTTGAGCTGTCGGCGGATTATTCCTATAATGCGGTACCGCTGTTCGACTGGCGGGCATCGTCGTGGGAGGACGCAAAAGCGCTTATCTCGGTCGCGATTTGCCTGGGGTTCGTGCTTTTGGCGGCCCGCTGGCGCCACACGGTGAAGGCGTTCCTATTCTTCCTGGGCTTCTTCTTCGTCGCGCTATTGCCTACTTCGAACCTGGTAATTACTATAGGCAGCATCATGGCTGAGCGGTTTCTGTACCTGCCTTCAGTCGGCCTCGCAGGCTGCACGGTAGCAGTCATTCACCAGCTTGCCCGGCGCTTTTCCTCGAAATGGCGCGTCGCCCCACAGGCCGCCTGGGTTGCGATGGGCGTAGCATGTCTGGTCTTCGCGGCGCGCACCTACGCCCGCAATTTCGATTGGCAGAATGCCCGCACTCTGTGGACCAGCACTGTGAATGTGTGTCCGGAAAGTGCCCGGCCACATTACAACTTGGCTACTGAGCTTGCACAAATACAAGGAGAGTTGCCGAATGCCATTGCCGAGTTTGAAGCCGCGCTGCGCATTCGCCCCGATTACGCCGAAGCGCATTACAACCTGGGCAACGCATTCGCGCTGTCGCCTGGCCGCCTGCCGGACGCAATTACCGAGTATCAGGCCGCGTTGCGGTACGCACCGCATCTCATAGAAGCGCATTACAGCCTTGGAAACGCACTGGCCCATACGCCCGGCCGCCTGCCCGATGCGATCAACGAGTACCAAGCGGCGCTACGGATCCAACCGAATTACGTTTACGCGCACAACAACCTGGGAACCGCGTTGGCAAGAACGCCCGGCCGGTTGCCAGAAGCGATTGTCGAGTTCGAGGCGGCCGTACGGCTTCGACCAGACTTCGCCGATGCTCATAACAATTTGGGAAACGCCTTGGCGCTAACACCGGGCCGTCTTACCGATGCGATTACCGAATTCAAAGCGGCGCTGCGGCTTGACCCCAGCCATCCCAAAGCTCATATCAATCTGGGCGACGCTTTGGCGCAAATACCGGGCCGGATGCCCGAGGCGATCGCCGAATATGAAGCGGCGTTGCGAATTAGGCCGGATCCCGAGTTGCAGCAACTGGTTGACCGCTTGCGTGCGGTGGGCCGCTAGTATCCCTCGCACAAAATGGTTTCGCACAATTTCGCTTGCGGGGCGGCCCGCTGTCGGCGCTAGCATGGGTGGTGTGGAACGACGAGCCATTCTTAGGGCCAGCCTCGGGTTAGGAATTTTGGTCTTAGCCGATCGAGATCAAGCCCAGGAAACTCCGGCCTCGATGCGTCCGAAAGAAGGCGATCTTCTAGTCAAAGTAGACGACCAGAAGGCCATTCCACTGACGCCTGATGATATTCCGCTTGCTTCTGATCAAACCATGGCCTGGGCCATGGATCCTGTCGACAAGACGATCCGCAACGGCCAGCGTTTAAATCGCATCCTGCTGGTGCGCTTTTCCCCCGAGCAGCTCAGTGCCGAAACCCGGGTGAGCGCCGCCCAGGGCGTCGTCGCTTATACGGCCATTTGCACGCACGCTGGTTGCGAGGTCACCGACTGGATTGTGGACAAACAGGTCGTGTTCTGCCCCTGCCACGACTCGACGTTCGACCCCAAGGACAATGGCAAAGTGGTCGACGGTCCGGCGCCGCGCATGCTCCCGGCCCTGCCGCTTAAGATCGTAGATAAGAAGTTGGTCGTCGCGGGGCCCTTTACGGCGCGGATCTATTTCGAGAAGGACTAAGAAGAGGATACACGTGACTTTGAAGACCGGGATCGTCGTAGTAATTTTCAGCGCTGGCACACAATTCGCGCAGGATGCGCCGACACGGGCGGAAGCTCCGCCTCCGGCCCCCGTGCCGATGAGCCTTACCAACTATCCGCCCGTAACTGCGGAGCGCCTGCTTCATCCGCAGGATGGAGACTGGCTGATGGGCCGGCGAACTTACGACGGCTGGGGCTACAGCCCGCTCTCGCAGATAACACCGGAGAACGTGAAGCGCCTCGAGCCGGTTTGGGTTGTATCGACGGGAGTAAACAATGGGCATGAGGCAGTCCCGGTGGTGAATAACGGCGCAATGTTCGTCTCCACTCCGGGAAACCAGGTGATGGCGATCGACGTAAAGACAGGCATTGTTTTGTGGCGCTACAAGAGGCAGTTGCCCGAAGACGTGTTCTGGCCTCATCCGACCAGCCGCGGTGTCGCCTTATACAGCGATAAAGTTTACTTCGCGTCTGGGGACGCTGTTCTGGTTGCCTTAGACGCCAAGACGGGGAAGGAGGTCTGGACGGCCAAGGTCGCCGAGAATAAGCAGGGATACTACGAGTCCCTCGCCCCCATAGTTATCGAAGGCAAGGTGTTGATGGGCACGTCGGGCGGCGATGTTGGGATTCGTGGTTTCGTGGCCGCATTCGATGCCGAGACCGGCAAGGAGGTATGGCGAGCATTTACAATACCGGCCCCGGGTGAACCGGGAAGCGAGACGTGGCCGGCCGGCGGCGAGCAGTGGAAAAGCGGCGGCGGTTCGACCTGGGTTGCCGGGAATTACGATCCCGAAACAAAGCTGACCTTTTGGGGAACCAGCAACGGCGGCCCCTGGATGGGAGACGAACGCACCGGCGATAACCTCTACACAGGTTCGACCATTGCGATCGATGTGAACAACGGAAAGATCCGCGGCTATCACCAATACCTGCCGAATGAAGCGTTCGATTGGGATGAAGTATCGCCGCCGATTGTGGTTGACTACCAGCGCGACGGGAAAACGATTAAAGGATTGATCGATGTTGCGCGAGACGGCTACATTTGGTTTCTGGAGCGCACTGAAGGCCCGATCCACTTCATCGATGGCGAGCCTTATGTGAAGCAGAACGTGTTCACTAGCCTGGACCCAAAGAGCGGGCGACCAGAAATAGATCCCGCACACAAGCCGGGCACCGGGAAATCCGTTGATTTCTGCCCCTCGCATTGGGGCGGAAAGAATTGGCCTCCTATTTCGTTCAGCCCCCAAACTCGAATGATTTATATCCCAGCCAACGAGAATCTTTGCGATACTTTCACTGCCAGACAGGTCCCACACACGCCCATGCATAACTTCAACGGCGTGACGTCGACTATATGGCTCCGCGAAGGCGCCGACCACATTGGTGAGGTACAGGCCTGGAACGTTGACACGGGCAAACGGGTCTGGACGCACGCCTACTCAAACTCGCATAATTATGCGGGTATGCTGGCGACTGGCGGGGGGTTGGTGTTTATTGGCGGAACCAACGATCGCCTGTTCCATGCCTTCGACGCATCGACTGGAAAACTGCTGTGGGAATTTCCGACCAACTCCGGGATCATCGGGCCAGCTTCGTCGTTTGCGGTAGATGGTAAACAGTACATCGCTGTGGAGTCGGGCTGGGGCATGGATCCCCGATCCATACAGGCGCGCCTGAACACTCAGTTCCCAGGCAAGTTCCCGGAAGTCGTGGAGGGCGGAGCGATCTGGGTGTTCGCCGTCAAGTGAGTAAAGCCAACCGATCGTGACAAGATCGCGACAACCTGGAAGTGGCTCGACCCGTAATTCCAGACCCAAGCCGAGACAGACGAAGTGACCCAAGTCGCGGCGATAATTCGCTTGAGATTGCACGATTATGACAACGGTAGAAGTAGTCTAACCTAAATGCCGGCGCACGTTCGATCACTACGACCCGTTTCCCCGCTTCGCCGCGTTGATTGCAGCCTTTTGGCCTGCAGGTCCGCTGCCGATCACTACCAAATCGCAATCTTGGGTTGGCATAGGTCATTCATCCGAGGGTCAAGGTGGCAGGTACACAGCGGAACGGGCGCAATGATTAAACCGCGCGGCCGGCGCATTCGACTGCAGACAGGACCGCCAGAATTCCGGCCGTCCGTCAGGATGGTATTGTTTATCCCGATGTTCGTTTAGATTCGGCGACTGCCGTACGCAACACGGGCGACAGGCGAATGCCCAGCCTTTGCATCCTCAGTTGAAGTGTGGAACGCTTCAGTCCGAGACGCGCAGCCGCTCCGTTCGGTCCACCAATAACGCCGTTCGACGCTTCAAGAGCGCGCAAGATCTGAGCCCGTTCCGTCTCGTCTAAGAGCTCGTCAAGGTTTTCCTGATCCAGTTCAGTGGCTTTCGCCTCAGCCTGACGAGCCCTTGGGGTAGCAACGCCTTCGAGTTCGCGGAGCGCGACATTTAATACAGGGCTTTTCGAGATGATCACCGCCCGTTCGATTACATTTTGGAGTTCGCGTATGTTGCCGGGCCAATGGTAGCGGACCAATGTCTCCATAGTCTCAGAAGGGATGCTGTTAATCACGCGATTATTTCGCTGGCTGAATTGCTGCACGAAGTGGCGGACCAGCAACGGAATGTCTTCTCTTCGCTCGCGCAGCGGCGGTACTCTAATGGGGAATACATTGAGTCGGTAATACAAATCAGATCGAAATGTTTGCTCTTCGACCATTGCTTTGAGATCGCGATTGGTTGCGGCGATGAGGCGCGCATCGGTCTTTAGAGTGCGGGTGCTGCCTAAGCGCTCGAATTCGCGTTCCTGCAGGACGCGCAGGAGCTTCGGTTGGAGTTCCAGCGGAATCTCTCCGATCTCATCGAGGAAGATCGTTCCGCGATGCGCCAGCTCAAAGCGCCCCACGCGCTGGCTGATCGCGCCCGTGAACGCGCCCCTTTCATGGCCGAACAGCTCGCTCTCCAGCAACCCTGTGGGAATGGCAGCGCAGTTCAGCTTCACAAAAGCATTCGATTTGCGCGAGCTGAGATTGTGCACCGCGCGGGCAATTAACTCTTTTCCTGTTCCCGTATCACCATAAATCAGGACTGTGGAATCCGCCGGCGCGACCGTCTCGATCTCCCACAGAACACGCTTTAGGGCCTGGCTCTTTCCTACGATGTCTTCGAAATGAAGCTCGCTGCGGATCTCCGATTCGAGATAGATGTTTTCGAGCGCGAGTCGGTCCCTTGCTTGGGAAATCTCCCCGTAAGCGGCCGCATTTTCAACGGCGATTGCGATCTGATTGGCGACCTGACTGAGAAACGAAACATCATCTTCTGTAAAAGTAGCCTCCCGCGAACTGCCGACGCCCAATACGCCGAGCACGCGTCCCCGGCTCACGAGCGGCAAGCCACAAAACGACTTTAGCCCAGTAGCCGTAATTATCGGGTCAGCGGCAAGCTGCTCTTTCATCAGATTGAGGACCTGGCCGGTTCGGAACACTTGTTTCGCCGTCTCGCTTAGATCTCCTGACTGCGTGAGCTCTTTAATGCCCTGGAAGTCCTTAATCTGAAGATGCAATTCGCCATTTTCCGGATCAGGAAGGCACAATCCGACGGCATCGCATTGCATCACCTCGCGGATGCTTGCGGAAACTTCCTGTAGTAAGTCGGACAACTCCAGTTTGCTGACGACTCGGTTTGTTAAATCGAGAATGAGTTTCAATCGTTTTTGCGCGCGGGCTTCGTCTATCGCAAGGGCGATCTGGTTCGTGACAAGGGACAAGAACACCTGCTCTTCGGGCAAGTATGCGTCCTCAACGTGGCTGGCGAAGGAGAGACTTCCCATCCGGCGATGTGCGGTGGTCAGCGGTAGCGTACACGACGACTTGAGACCTAGTTGCACGAGCCGATCGCGCGTGCGCGGAAAACGACTGTCTGGATCACTGAGGCGGACTACCACCGGATGTTGATTCTGATACACCCACCATGCCGCCGTGTCCTCCTTGGGAACAGGCTCTAGACGCCGGGCCTCCAGCCCGCTTTTATAAGGTTCGGCAAAATACCACTGGAGCCAATTAGCCGTGCCGTCGAACTGACAGAATGCGTCGAATTCAACCACCTCATGCAATTCGTTTGCTAAGCTCTGGAACAAATCTTTCTCATCCGGATGCGACCGGATGGCTTCCCCAAGGCGGATAAGGGCTTGATAGCGGGAAGGGAGCTCGTCAGGTAACAAGGCGGGCTCCAGAGCATTGATCGCAGGCGACATCCGCATACCTACAGCATCCCCTGCAATTTGATTGCGAAACCAATTCGACGGATTCATTGCCATTTTCAACTGGTTCCTCATGCCGATCCGCCAGTTTCCTGGCGGCGTGCCAGTGATTGAGGGCTGATTGGTGTTTGCTCTTCAGCTCCTAAGCCGCTGCAGTGGTTGCGGTTATCAAATAAGGCAGTTTTGGCGCGAGGCATGCGCTTAAGCCAGCGGAAGACGCGATGCTACGAATCACGGTTCATCAGGATGGCGGCCGATATCGCCTGCAACTCGCCGGCAAACTTGCCGGTCCCTGGGTTGCCGAAACGGAAAACGTCTGGCGATCCGCGCCATGCTCGGGCAAAGAAATCGAACTCGATATGCGGGAAGTCACCGGTGTCGACGATGCGGGACGCGAGCTTCTGGCCGCGATGTACAAGGTGGGAGCCTGTTTCACTACGCAAGGCGTGGCGATGACGGCTCTTATCGAGGAGATTACTGGTAAGCAGCCTGTCTATGGCGCCAAGCGGCAGCAGCGAACAAATGAACCCTCCCCAAGATCCCCAGATCAGGAGAGATAGTAAAGGAAACCCAATTCCGTTGTGCAGTTGAAACACGTGGGATGGGCATCGGCCGGTGTGCTGGTCGCCGTGCTTTTGTTCTTTGCCACTCGCTCGGGCGCCAAGCCCACGCCGCATACGCCGCCAGCACCTGTAGTCGAGGTCGCGTCGGTGCAGCAGAAAGATGTTCCCGTTTACGGGGAATGGATCGGAACTCTGCGGGAGATCACGAATTTGATTGATGCGGGGATTAGTCCACGTACCTCCGATCGATGTGCTTCCACTTGAAGATGCTGCACAAGCGCATCGGACAATCGAGACCGGCCATGTCCGCGGAAAACTAGTTCTCAAAGTTGCTGATCTTGATGCTTGATCGCGTAAGTCGTCGACGATTTCGGCAGCGAATCGACCTAGTCAAGCCAGAGAGCATGCTGCGGATTGAGAGTTTATGGTTAATGTTAGCGCCAATATCGCCGTATCCTCGGTCTTGCTCCTGCTCACCATGACGGGCGCGTTTTACGAGGACGTTATGCAGGACAACACCATCGTGATTTCCTGTCCGCCAGCCGCAATGGCGCTGGAGCGATTCATCGCAACCAGCCGCCTGACAGCCACCTGCCGAGACCATCGAAATTGAGGCTTCTTTGCCCAGGCTGAACAAAAGCGGCCGGCTGCGCGCAATTCGCCGCACGTTGCCAGCGGGCCAACCCGAATATCAGATCCTTGAAATCTCTGGTGATTCGATGGTGAACCACGAATTGATCGTCCGCTATCTTCATGCCGATCAGCGAGCAGCTTCAGTCAGTAATAAATCCACAGCCATCACACCGGTGAACTATAAGTTCCGTTACGTAGGCGCCGTCCAGCTCCGTGATGATATCGCGTACGCGTTTCGAATCATTCCGCACAAGAAGAAACAGGGCCTCATCAACGGCGTACTTTGGATTGACGGCGCGACGGGCATGGCAGTTCGTCTATCCGGGTATTTGGTCAAGAGCCCTTCCATGTTTCTCAAGCGTATCAATCTGACCCGAGAGAACTATTTCCACGGCGGCAGCGTTGAAACGCGGATTACTCATCTGCTTATCGATACGCGTTTGGTGGGAAGCGCTAGGCTCGTTGTCGTTGAACGCCCGACTGCATTTCTTGAAAATGCACGACCGGTCCCATAGGTCACCAATTGGAGTCACGCATTCGCTTGATTTTGCCTAGTGGTAATGATAGATATTGCCAGGCAGAGCGATTACGCTGCCGGGCGATACGCGTGCAACTTATCGGCGTTGAACTGATCTCCCAATCCGATATAGAAGACGCCTGACATCACCGTGTAGACCCGATCCTCCGGGTGTCTGTGGGGCATCAGCTTCACGCCCATGGGCGCTATAGACCCTGATCAGGGACCAGGCGCTGACGGTCCTTCGACAACGATCGCTAGGCGGACCGACGGAGGGAACGCGGCGAACGGTCTCCAGTCGATCTCTTCTGGCAGGACCGACCGAAAGACGGATTGTCCTGGTTGATGGCGAATTTCGGTTGCCATGTATTTACTCCTTGGTTGAGAATTCGGGGGTGGGCCCTCCACGCGTAAAAAGGCCACCAATCACGGCCAACAGCGCAGGTCCGCCGCTTCGCCCCGGATCACTAGATTGCGCGCACCGTTTTCGGAAAAGCCGCCGGATGGCCGGACTAGGGCAAGAAGATCCATCAAATCCGAGATCGGATTGGCATCGACTTGCTGCACTGCCTGAATCAGCTTGTTGCGTAGATTCGCGTCGGCATAACGCTCACTGAGCCAGTGGAATTTCTCAACGACTCGTTTCCACGACAGCGGTTGGTCGAGGTCTCCCTCGTAGCCTAGATGTTCCTTCACGAGTGTTCGCCCATCCTTCGTGCGAATTGTTATGCGTGCGGCAAGCTCGCGGGGGAATCGAGCGGCAAGTTGAGGATCGGGCCGTACCTCGATCCGCGACACCATCGCCTGAACATCCGGCGCCTGAACGCGCTGTCGCCGTCGATCTGTCGCTCCCAACGGAATACCTTCTGACCCGCCGGGATAAGGTCGCCCTTCTCGGTATGAAAGAGAGAGACTGAACAGCGGTCAGCGACGCAACCGGGACAACGGCCTCTCTGGTCCTTTGAAGAAGCTCTGGGCGCGAAGTTGCTTTGGCGTGTCGGGCCGTTTCATGAAACTCCTACGGGCGTCCCGATCGATACCGTCAATATTGCGATGTCGAGACTCGGTCCGAACTTGAACGTCGAAAACGCCAATGCTTTTGGCTCTTGGATTTGAAGTTGCTAAAATGCGAGTGAGGCCCCGGTAGAGTGAGCGAGGATGATTGAGCTGGCCCAAAATGCGGAAACCCAGGAGCTGAGCGGCGCTCTCGAAAAGCTAGGCCAGGAGGCTGCCCGCCTTCAGACCGTCATCGACACGGTTCCGTCTTTCTTGTGGACGAGCTTGCCTGACGGCTCCAAAGAATACCTGAACAAACGCTGGTACGAGTATACCGGCCTGCCCATGGAGCAGGCGAAAGGTTGGGGTTGGAAGGTGGTCGTTCACCCGGATGACCTGGATCGGCTCGTGCGTGAATGGCTCTCCTTGGTGGAGGCTTGTAAACCCGGTGAACTGGAAACTCGCATCCGGCGATATGACGGGGAGTATCGATGGTTTCTCATACGTATCGTTCCGCAGCTCGACTCTGAAGGCAATGTCGTCAGGTGGTTTGGAAGCAATACCGACATCGAAGATCGAAAAAGGGCGGAGACGAAGCTCCTCGAGGACGAGCGGGAATTTCGCCGGATTACCGATGCTATACCGCAAACCATTGTCGTCCTGGACCCGAGCGGCAATGCGCTCTACGCGAATAAGGAAATGCTCGACTATACCGGCCTCTCAATGGAAGATGTGGTCGCGTCGGACTTTCGCGCCAGAGCGTACCATCCCGAAGATCTCGACAGGGTGCGCAAGGAGCGCAAAGCAGGCTTGGCTCGCGGCCTGCCGTTTGAGATCGAACAACGAGCGCGCAGGAAGGACGGTCAGTATCGCTGGCTCCTTCTCCGTTACAATCCGTTCCGCGACGAGCAGGGACGTCTGTTGCGCTGGTATGCGACGGGAACCGATATCGATGATCGCAAGCGCGCCGAGGACAGGACACGAAACGAAAACGTTGCATTGCGCGAGGATATCGTACGCTCATCGATGTTCGAGGAAATCGTCGGTTCCTCCGGGCCATTGCGAAAAGTGATGGACCAGGTCTCGAAGGTAGCCCCTACCGATTCCACAGTGCTGGTACTAGGTGAGACTGGAACGGGAAAAGAGCTGATTGCTCGCGCGATCCATAACCGGTCGAATCGATCGAACCGTGCTTTCATTCGGGTGAACTGCGCGGCAATTCCGTCCTCCCTTTTTGCGTCCGAGCTGTTCGGACATGAAAAAGGCTCCTTCACGGGCGCCACTCAGCGGCGGCTCGGCCGTTTCGAATCGGCCGACGGGGGAACGATCTTCCTCGATGAGGTAGGCGACCTCCCGGCGGAGACGCAGGTTGCGTTGCTGCGAGTTCTTCAGGAGCGGGAATTCGAACGCGTGGGCGGCACTCAAACAGTTTCTGTTGACGTACGGGTGATCGCCGCGACCAATCGAGACCTGGCGTCAGCCGTGGCTGAAGGCCAGTTCCGTCAGGATTTGTTTTACCGTTTCAACGTTTTTCCGATTCGATTACCCGCATTGCGCGAGCGGATTAGTGATATTTCCTTGTTGGTGGGATACCTGATCGACCGTTACGCCCAAAAGGCGGGCAAGAAGATTCGGAATATTGACACAAAGACTATGGAGCTCTTCCGCGCCTATGATTGGCCGGGCAATATCCGCGAGTTGCAAAACGTCGTCGAGCGGGCGGTGATTCTCTCTGAAGGGGAAACCTTCTTTGTAGACGAAGCCTGGCTTACGCGCGCCACTCCCAAAGTTGTCGCAGCATCTGTGTTGAACACGGACCTTGCAGAACGTGAGAAAGCGATGATCGAAAACGCGTTGCGCGAAGCCGGGGGCGTGGTCTCTGGTCCCACGGGCGCCGCTGCGAGGCTGGGCCTACCTCGTCAGACGCTCGAATCAAAGATCCGAAAACTCGGAATCAACCGTCATTTTTTCAAGACCGCGTAGGTTGCCAGTCGGTCTTCCCCGAACTGCTCGATGCGCCAAAACCGATAGCTTTTTGCGAGACCCACATCCGGTACCGATGCTGAACTTTCAGCAAACGCTGAAATTGTAGCCTGACTTTGGAAGCTAAGGACCAACAACTCAACGGTTTACGAATGGCGCTGGGATTGCCGTCTGTGTACGCGTGAATCGTCCCACCTATCGAACATGACCCTGAAGATTGATAAGTACGCCCATCGGAACACCACGACTATTCGACTCTCAGGCCGGATGCAGGCCGAACGTTTTGAGCATATCGGCACTGCAGTCGCTAAACGTTTGGCTGCGGACGGAGCGAGCGTCGACAATACGTACGCATCTTCCGCCCTGTGCACGCCTGCGCGTCATGGGGAGGTCTCTTCCGAAAATGGCTCTGCGCGCCAGACGTATGAGTATCAGGATTGCGGTTGCCTGGACGCGAACGGGCGCAGGCGAAAAACACCTACGCTACACCAATTTTGTTATGTGCCATGAACCCGTTCATAGTTACTAAAACTAAATACGAATGGTCGAAGGGAGAGAAATGACGGCGGAACAGGTGCTTCAGCTTCATTCGGAAGGGTTCAATCGGGCGCTGACACAACAGGACTACGACGCACTGGAGGGGATCTACTCGGAGATGTATATGCTGGTCCGGCCCGACGGCTCCGTGTTGAACAAGCAACAGATTCTGAAGGACCTGCGAGAACAGGGCTTGAGGATCTATTCGATTGAACTCGAAGACGCGGCTGTCCGGGTTGTTGGCTCAGTTGGAATCCTTACCGCAGCGAGCAAGACCGTACAATCGCGCAACGGAAAGGAATCTCAAGCGCATTTTCGACTCGTTGCCGTCTACAGCCAGGAAGGCGACGCAATCCGCCTGGTCCACTTTCAGAGCACGATGATTGTCGAGAAGCAGGCGGCGTGACGACTGCGAAAGAGCATTAATGGCGGAATTTACGACAAGAGAACACGACTTATGAAACCAACCACCTACCGAAGGGTTGTAACTGCAGATGTCAATGGCAAGTCCGTCGTTCAGAGTGACGAACAATTGCCAGGATATGTTTTCAAGAGCGTATCAGGATACGAGCACACGCTCGTTTGGGCAAACCCGACCACGCCGGACCTTCGCAAAGAACAAAGGTTCGAGCGCTATCCCGAATCGGTTGTTCCAGGACCAGGCGGCACAAGTCTGCACTTCGTGACATATCCCCCGAGTTCAGTGTTTGCGGAACCGTCGTTTGACGGTGAGGCCGCCCGACGAGAGGCGATGATACGTCTGAAAGGACTTGCCGATCACTTCGAAAAGGAAGATCCCGCAATGCACCGAACAAATACCGTCGACTACGCGATCGTTTACGAAGGCGAGATCTGGCTCGAGCTCGATGACGGCAAAACGATGCATCTCAGACGCGGTGATGTGGTTGTACAAAACGGAACCCGGCACGCCTGGCGGAACAAAGGGACCAAATCAGTGACGATGCTCTTTGTTTTGAACGGCGCCTTGGAGTAAACGGAGCAGGGACGAGATCGTCTTGCGGCTTTTTCCGTCCAGTACTGGACCACATCGTTCACTTCTGCATTTGGAACCAAAGGTCCACCCGGCAGCGAACCGAAACGACGGCCCGAAGGAGCGAAGAATGACATTACAAGGGAACACTATTTTTATTACCGGTGGCGGATCCGGTATCGGTAGAGGGCTGGCGGAAGCGCTGCATAGGTTAGGCAACAACGTCGTTATCTCTGGCCGTCGCAGGAGCCACCTCGAGGCCACAACAAAGGCCAATCCAGGTATGGCCTCCGTCGAACTCGACCTGGAGAACCCCGCGAGCGTCACCAGGGTTGCGGAAAGTCTGAAGAATGACTTCCCCGGATTGAACGTCTTGATCAACAACGCGGGAATCATGCAGATCGATAACGCGGCGGCCCCAATCGATGATGGCCTGCTTGTATCTACTGTGACGACGAATCTTCTGGGACCAATTCGGTTGACATCCGCGCTGATCGATCACCTGAAAAAACAGCAAGCCGCCGTGATCGTCTACAACAGCTCTGTGCTCGGCTTTGTGCCGCTGGCGCTCGCGGCGGTCTACTCGTCGACCAAGGCGGCGCTTCACTCTTATGTCCTCTCGCAGCGGTACAGGCTAAAGGGTACCGCTGTCCGTGTGCTTGAGATCGCCCCGCCTTGGGTACAGACGGATCTATTGGGTAGCAACAACGACCCCCGTGCGATGCCACTCGCGGAATTCATCGACGAGACGATCAAGGTTCTGGGCACCGATGCCGAGGAGGTTCTGGTGGAGCGAGCGAAGCCGATGCGTAACAATGTTGGTCCCGAGGAAGGCGCGTTTGTGACGCAGTTTAACGACATGATGCTGCAGCCCCCGGCATAACAGAGGTGGCTCTGGCTTTGAGAGAGGTGCGCCGACGACGAGGGACAACATGACACGCGGTTTTCGCATCCACGAGTTCGGAGGACCGGAGGTGCTCCGAATCGAAGAAGTTGAAGTCGAAGAGCCCGGTGAGAGCGAGGTGCGCATTCGTATACGCGCCATTGGCATCAACCGAACCGAAATCACGCTGCGTTCGGGGCGTTCGCCCGCGAAGCCGCCTCTTCCCACTAGGATTGGCTGGGAAGCAGCCGGCGAAATCGAAGCAATCGGCGCGAAGGTTAAAGGTTTCGCCATCGGAGATCGTGTGGCTCTGGTGCCCGCCTACGCGGCCAGTCGGTATGGGCTGTATGCTGAGTCTTCGCTCGCGCCAGCGCGCTCGCTGATCAAGATTCCTGATGCCGTGAGCTTCGAACAAACTGCGGCGACCTGGGCTGCCTATGGTACGGCGTGGGCAGGGCTGATGGCGCTCGGCAGGCTTGCTGCCAGCCAGACGGTTCTGCTGCCCGCCGCTTCGAGCAGCGTCGGCCTCGCCGCCATCCGGATCTCCAAGCGGGTCGGCGCCCGGCCGATCGCTCTCACTCGTACCTCGTCAAAAGCGGACGAACTCCGCGTCCACGGTGCCGCTGCTATCGTCGTCACTGAGGAGCAGGATCTCGTAAGCGAGATCAAGCGATTCACCGACGGCAAGGGTGCGGAGTTGGTATTTGATCCCGTCGGCGGTCCGACGTTCGCGAAACTCGTGGAAGCAACCGCCTCGGGCGGGCTTTTGATTCTCTATGGCGCACTTAGTCGCGATCCGACAGTGGTGCCTCCGTTCCACATTTTCGCCCGCAATCTCAAAATCCGGGGCCTCGCTCTTCCTGTCGTTACTACGGATGATACGCAACTCGCCACACTCGAACGCTTCGTGACCGAAGGCCTTGCGGATGGATCACTTTTCCCCACCGTTGCCCGGACTTTCCCCTTCGACGAAATCGTCGAAGCGCACCGCTTCTTGGAGGCGGGCAGCCAGATCGGAAAGATTGTGGTCACGGTCTGAACTGCTCGAATGGAAATCAATATGACGAAGACAACACCCGAACAAAACAAAGCGCTGGTGCTGGAGGCTTTCGATACTCTGTTCAACAAGCGTGACTACGCGAGGGCTGAAACGTTCTGGTCGCCGAAGTACATCCAGCACAGCGCGCACATCGAACCAGGGCGCGAAGGGCTATTTAACCTTGTAAAGAGCACTCCGGCGACCCTGAGGTATGAACCCGGACTGATCGTTGCCGACGGCGACTTTGTAATCGTGCATGGGCGCTTCAGTGGCCTTGGCCTCCCTGTGAACTGGATTGCGGCCGACATACTGCGTATCGAGAACGGCATTCTCGTTGAGCATTGGGACGTCATTCAAGACGAGGCCACTAAAAAGCAATCGAAGAGCAAGGCCCGATGTTTGGCTTATCCTTTCCCGTGTAGCCGGGACCTCGGACGTCGATCAGCTTCCTTTGAAGCACACCGAATGAGTCGAACTATGTCAACCACCCCGAGAGAGGTCCTGCTTTCGGCCGATACGCTTGGCGATTTGAACTAAGAATCGTATCGTGATGGTGATCAAACGGCCGGCCCGCTGTGTGTAATACTCAGCCATCAGTTCGTTCGGGACCTTTTCCTGGTTCTCGGGTTGCGAGCGCGTACCGGACCATCACGGAGGGCATGGTGGGCATGCCTCGGCAGACGCTGGAATGAAGATCCGGAAACTCGGAATCAACCGTCATCTTTTCAAGACCTCGTACTTTCCCACTTGGCCTTCCGGGATATTTGTTCCTACTAATCTAGGCAAACTTCTCATGTTTTACACACCCATGCTGAACTTTCAGCAAACGCCGAAATTGTGGCCTAATTTAGCAAGCTAAAAGCCAACAACTCAACTGTTTACGAATGGCGCCGAAATTGCTTTCTGTGTACGCGTGAATTGCCCGATCGGTCGAATATGACCTTGAAGATTGAAAAGTACACAGATGGGGACAAAACTACTATTCGACTGATAGGCCGGATGCAGGCGGAGCATTCGGAGGAGTTAGGGAAGCAGATTCGTGAGAGTGGACCGGCAATCACATTGGACCTCGAGGAAGTGACTTTAGTCGATGTGGAGATTGTCCGCTTCCTGGGGATTTGTGAAGCACAAGGCATGTCCCTACTCAACTGCTCGCCCTACATACGAGATTGGATCGGCAAGGAGCGAAAGATAGTGGAATAGGAGAAAGCGATGAATAAGCAACTGAGTGGAAAGACTGCGCTCATTACGGGCGGCTCGCGCGGCATTGGCGCAGCAATTGCTAAGCGTCTTGCCGCGGACGGCGCGAACGTGGCCATCACGTACGCAAAGGACTCCAGCGCGGCCTCCACAGTGGTCAAAGCGATTGAACGCGATGGCGGAAAGGCTGTCGCGATCCAAGCAGACGCTGCCGACGTTGAAGCTGTGAACGGTGCGATCGAGAAGACTGTCGCAACCTTCGGCCGGCTTGATGTGCTTGTGAACAACGCTGGCACAGCCATTCCGAAAACATTCGAGGAGACGACGCTGGAGGAGATGGATCGTGTGATCGACATCAACGTCCGTGGCACACTGGCCGCGACGCAGGCGGCGCTGAAGCACATGAAGAGCGGCGGCCGCATCATCTCGATTGGCTCGGCCGTGGGCGAGCGTGTCCAAACGCCCGGGCTGGTAGCCTACTCGGCCACGAAGGGAGCCGTAAAGATCTTTACACAGGCATTGTCCAGAGAACTGGGTAGCCGGGGTATTACGGTCAACAACGTCCAGCCGGGTCCGATCGACACCGATTTGAATCCTGCGTCGGGCGACTGGGCGGTGCCTCAGAAGGCCGCCACAGCGCTCAACCGGTATGGGAATGCAGATGAGGTCGCCGCGTTGGTCGCGTTCGTCGCCGGTCCGGAATCCAGCTACATTACCGGGTCAAATCTTACAGTAGATGGCGGAATGAATGCTTAACCACAGTTTGTCAATGAAGGAGGTGCCGAATGCCTAACCTAGTGAAGAAACACAACATCTCTTTTGAGCTAGAACGGAAAATGGTGGATGCAGCAGTCGCGAAAGCCAGAGAAATCGGCATCAGCGAGAACGTAGTGATTTTCGATGATGGCGGAAATCTCAAGGCGTTCGGCCGGATGGACGTTGCCCCGATCCCTACCATTGAGATGGCGCGGAATACGGTGCTGAACGACGTCGATTGCGCGAGAGCGGCCCTGGTGCTTGCATCTGACGGTGCCGGTGGGCTGAATTGGGAACCCCCTTGGAATCTGAATTGCCCGGAGAAAAGCAAATGAACATCCAAGTTGTTTTGATTACAGGAGCACTCACAGGCATCGGGCGGGCAACGGCTCTCGCGTTTGCCAACGAAGGCGCTAGGGTTGTTGTTTCCGGTCGGCATGACGAAGAAGGCCAAAAGCTGGTCGGTGAAATGCGCCAAGAAGGTGCAGAAGCGGAGTTCATCCGGGCCGATGTACGCCGCGAGGAGGACGTACGCAACTTAATCGACAAGACGGTGGAACGATATGGCCGTCTGGATGTCGCTGTGAACACTGCTGGTACCGAAGGCTCACCCGGCCCAGTGATGGACCAAACTGCCGAGAGCTACGCGGCGACGTTCGATACGAATGTGCTCGGCACGTTGTTGAGCATGAAGCACGAACTTCGTGTGATGCTCCCACAAAAACACGGTTGCATCGTGAACATATCCTCGACATATGGGCATATCGGTGCGCGCGGAGCTTCTGTTTATGCCGCCAGCAAGCATGCGGTGGAGGGACTCACGAAGTCGGCGGCGCTGGAAGCGGCCGGGACGGGCGTACGAGTGAATGCCATCGCCCCCGGACCAATCGAAACACCAATGCTGAACCGCTTCACGAAGACCGACGAAGGAAAGATCGGGTTGGTGTCGACTGTGCCGCTAAAGCGCGTGGGAAAACCCGAAGAAATTGCTCAAGCTATCGTTTTTGTTTCCTCCGACAAAGCCTCCTTTATCACGGGAGCTTCCTACCCTGTCGACGGCGGCAAAACGGCCCAATAAACTCTCCGCGGGCGGCACACCCGTTCGGAGCGGATGATACAAGATGAATCGGACGATTGAAGAGAAGAACAAAGCGCTTGTCCTTAAGGCCTTCGATACGCTGTTCAACAAGCGGGATTATGTCGCGGCTGAGAAGTATTGGTCACCGCGTTATATCCAGCACAGCGCTCATATCCCGGTTCGTACTCCAACCTGGGTGGCAGGCTCTTGATGAGATTGAACAGACCCTCACGACCAGGAGCGATGCTCGCCGTTCAGCGAACGAGATATTCGCGCACTGAGGAAGGCGTTCGATCTCGGAAGTCTAAGGCCGGAGGCTTGGTCCAACTTCACCACGAGATGGAAGTCGGTTACTCACGGCTCGTGACTATTAGTACCGACAAAAAGCCGCTTGGGAACGAGGTGAACATGATCGTTTTTACTCTTATGGCAAGACCCACGGGCGGGTGTTTCGGGAGCAAGATTAAACGGCGATGCCCGCTGGACGCGGCAATCTACATTGGATGTGCCGCTTGGGAGCGGTCCGCGTGAACAATGTCTCGTCCAGCCTGTGTAGATGTTCCATGAGAGCAATCAGTCACCAATTGCTTTGAATGAATTTAGCTTCTCGTGTGGCCAGATCATCGATGGCCTTATGAAGCGATCCGCATCGGTAACCCATGAATGAAAACGGTTCTTGCACTGCATTATATACGTAATCTACCGCTTGGATACCTGAGGGGCTCAGGCGATTCAATTCTCTCTTTTGGCGTCGGCAATGCCGTCGTCGTATGCTGCAGGCTGAGATGAACAAAACCCTTGAATTCGGAGGAGTTTAGGCAGAGCCATCTGATTCAGGAGGAGCGTCCTGGAACGGCATCGAAGTTGTTTTTTGCAACTTCTAGCGCATGGGCATAATCTCACCAAAAGGGCAGCAGAGAGAACCGCTGACCGAGGAACCAAGGAGATCCGAAATGAGTGAGTCTACGCTCCAAAGAAACAAAAGATTCGTCCTCGAAGCGTTCGAGACCCTGTTCAACACGGCGCGGTGTTCCCCTGCTGATGATCTGTCTTGAGGGATCTGCGTGCCGGGCCGTGCGTGGCGCAAGCGGCCTCGCCGTGAAGAGTGACTGCAAGACAATAGAACCAATTCGCGACCTGCTGCTGGCCGCGATCGACCTTAACTAATTTCCGGCTTGCGGCCTAGCGGCGCACGCCATGAAGATACATGAGAAAAGGGAGAACCAATATGCGTGCAATGAGAGCGGAACAGTTTAGTGGTTATGAAGGATTAAGGCTCGTCGATCTTCCCAAACCAGCGGTCACAGACGGGAAAGTATTGGTGCGAATTATTGCGGCGGGGGTTACGCCACTGGACTATACAATTCTCTCCGGTAAATTTCACGGCTCCAAGCCGCCGTTAGTCCTGGGCAATGAAGGAGCGGGCGTAGTGGAAGAGGGAGGCGGACCTAACTTTCCCGCCGGATCACGCGTGATGTTCTTCGGCGCCTACGGCGCTTTTGAAGATGGAACCTACAGTGAGTGGGTCGCCGTCCGGAAGGAAGACCTTTGCCTAATTCCTGACAATGTCGACGGCGTGGTTGCCGCGGGTATTCCGGTCGCGTATCTCACCGCGCAGGTGGCTCTTACCCGTGCCGGTTTTCGCGCGGGCAAGACCGTGTTTGCGCCTGCGATCGGAGGATCGATCGGCAATGGAGTCACGCAAATGGCGCGCGCCTTGGGCGCAAAACACGCCATGTCAAGCACCACCAATCATGCGAAAGCCGAACAGGCGAAGGCGCTCGGATTCAACGAAGTCATCGATACCTCCCAGGAGAAGTTGAGTGACGGTGTGCGTCGCATCACCGGCGGTTACGGCGCGGACATTGTCATCGACGGAATCGGCGGCGAAGTCCTGAGCGAGGCGCTCGGAGCACTCGCCTTTGAAGGAAGCCTCACAACGCTGGGATATTCCGCAAGCCGCCTGACAACCATTGATGTGACCAACCTTATCGTGCCCCAGGCCGGCATCCGTAGTCTTAACATGTTCACTCAGCCGAAGGCGGCTGTTGCCGAAGCCTGGAACGTTATTGTCTCACTGCTTAAATCGGGTGCGATCAAACCGATCGTGGCTAAGACCTTCCCGCTGGCCGACGCAGCTGAGGCGCTGCGTTATCTGGTTGAGGGCCGGCCTTTCGGCAGAGTCATCCTCACCATTTGACGACCTCGACTCGGCGAGAGAAAAGGAAACGCCATGGGCAAATCGATATTATTTTGCCAACGCCGGCGTCGGCGAATTCGTTCCCTTCCCTAAAGTCTCCGAAGAGCACTTCGACAGGCAATTTCGACGTCAACGTAAAAGGCGCATTATTCACGGCGCAAAAGGGATTACCGCTCTTGAATGATGGCGGCTCACGTCATCCTCACGGGCTCGCGAGCGTAAAAGGCGCCCCCGCTCTTGGCGTTTACGCTGTGAGCATGTCCGCGATTCGCTCTTTCGTGCGCACCTCGACCGCGGACCTCAAAGACCGTTGTATCCGCTCAATGTGGTAAGCCCTAGTCCAATCCATATGGCGGTCACAAACCGGCGTTCTTACCGCTTTTTTCGACCCATTCGGCCAGTTGTCGATTTTGTTCTACCGTGATGAATGTATCGACAAAAACGATATTTTGCGGACCACAGACGAGTGTCGACGATATCGGTGGCCACCTGCGCTCCGTAGCGCCCGAAGGGAAGTCAGTGGTAGCAACGTCGATTGAGTACTAACGAATGCATCCCAAATGCAATGAATCGTTCATACTTCGCTCAAGGCCTCCCCATGACGTGCACGTGTGCGTAGGGCGAACCCGCCCACATGATGTACGCTCCGGTATCACGATGGGTCACCGGCAGTCCGGTGGCCTTAGGATCGAAGGGCCACATGATCATCCAATGCGGGGGAACGGTGATCGGAGGACTGGTCTTGTCATAGGGATTGGAATCGCTGCGCTGCGTCGCCCCGGCCAGCATGTAGGTGATTCCGGGAACTGTGTTTGTCGGCTTCGGCTTATGAGCCTTGAAATCCGCCGACCATCGCATGGATGCCTCATCCGCGCACATCGCCGGATCTCCGATGACTTTCGGATTGCCCGGCATGCACGTGAAGCCGTTGTTCCCCTCGCGCAGCACGACCGTTTTTCCGTTCGAATCCGTGTCGACAATGCGTGCCGACTTGGCGATCTCCGCTGGACCCGCGGACATGGCGCGGGCGATCCTTGCCTGAACCGACTCAGTATCGTCAGCCAAGCAGAAAGCAAGAAGTACACCGAAAAAGCAAGTCACTAGTCTCATGGATTAAAATCCTTTCTCACTCATGCCGAGCTTCTCATCTCGCAGCGTGCACAGCGTGCTCCGGATCGAAATTGAGGTAGATGCCCTCTCGATCCGACAGTCCACTCTTGACCTGCCGAGTCATATCATCGGCTAGCACCTGTCTCGACGACAAGTGCGCCGATGTCTATCTCAGTACGTTCGATTCGCTACGAGACCGAACGGTCGCATAATATTCGTGAACGTTTCGATTAGGAAGGCGACTACACGGTTTACGGTTTCTTATTTCCCTGTGTAGACCGGCGCCCGGCCTTCGGCTTCTGCGCGGCGGCCCTCGACGAAGTCCTGAGTGCGGTAGAGCGCAGCATACTGCTCGCCAAGTTTCGATAGCGCAACCGGTTCAGACTGGCCGAGCGCCAGGTGAGCTGACGTGAGAGTCGTCTTGATTCCCAATGGGGCGTTTGCCGCGATGCGGGTCGCGATTTGCGTCGCAGAAGCGAACGCCTGGCCGGGCGTGGCCGCAATCATCTGGATCTCACCCATGCGAAAGGCTTCCTGCGCGCTCCAGTGATCGCCAGTGAGCATATAGCGCATGGCGTTGCCCCAACCGGCCTCTCTCACGAAGCGAATGGTCGCGCCGCCGCCCGGAAATCTGCCGTGTGTATTCTCGTCTTGCCCGAAATTCGTGTCCTCCGAAGCGACGCGAACGTCGGCCGCGAGCATCAGCTCATGGGCCATATTCCAGGTATCGCCGTGCGCGACCACGATGATCGGTTTTGAAAGATTCGGTCCGGACCTGCCGAGCGGATCGATCGTGCGCGGATTTGGGAGAGCGGATGACTTGCCTTTGCGGAGCCCCGCGGCGAAGGCATCGACGTCGACTCCGCGCGAGAAATTTGGACCGTGGCCGAACAGGATCGCGACCCGCAGCGTCGGATCGTGTTCGTAATCGTAGTAGCCTCGGCCGAGGCTCTCAAACGTTTCCGGGTCGATCCGATTCTGAATGTTCGGGCGGTTAATTCCGAAGAGGACGATTTGGCCGCGCCGTTCGATGGTCAGCTTGACGTTTGGCCCAAGCGGGATATCTTTGAGGGCAGTCGATTCGCCGTTCTCTTGCGCCTCCGACTGTAACGGCTCGAAAGCCGCGAGCGCCGCGGCACTCTTTAGCAGACTACGTCGTTGCACGTTCCCGTCTCCTTTCTTGTTCACGGGCGTTTAAACACCATCAACTTGGCGTTTAAAACGTATACCGGTTCATCCTTCTGATTAAGCATCGTGCTGCGAACACTGACTACGGCCTGGTTCGGCTTGGATCGCGATGGGGTGATGTCGACGATTTCGCTCTCGATATGCAAGGTGTCGCCAGGACGCGTTGGCCGAGGCCAACTGATCTCCCCGCCCAGACCGATAATCCCGTTTGCGAGCGGAAGGCCGCCAGTTACGAGCAAGCGCATAGCGATCGCAGCCGTGTGCCAGCCGCTCGCAGCCAGCCCTTTAAAGAGGCTCGCCTGGGCCGCGGTTTCGTCGAGGTGAAATGGCTGCGGATCGAACTCGGCTGCGAAAACCTTAATCTTTGCCTCTTCCATGACGTGGGTTCCCGACCTGAATCGCTGGCCCACGTGGAGATCTTCGAGGTATAAATGTTCCATCTCGCTCACCTGGACACCGCCACTTCTCTGTCAAGGAATTCATTCAGATGCGATTGAACGCGCCGCAGCGCTTCGTCATTTCGCTGGATTCTGCTCATCATTAGAGCGCCTTCAAGAGAGGCTACGATCAACGTTGCAACGTCTTTCGGGTCGACGTCGGGTTTGGCGTCGCGCTCCTGCTGAGCTTCTTCCACGTAGGCCTGCAGGCGGCCTGTCCATGACCGAAGCGCTTTGCCTACGCGCGAGCGCAGAATGGGATTGCCGTCGTCGGCGTCGACGGCAGTGTTCAAAACAGGACATCCACCGGGGACCGGCGACCGGCGCTCTACGAAATTTGCGATCAACTGCTTAAGTTTGTTGATGCCGTTTGCCTTATCGTCGACATGTGAGAGTCTGGCCTTCCAGGCAGCTTCCCATGTATAATCGAAGGCCTCCGCGGCCAGTTCTTCTTTGCTTGCGAAGTGCCGATAGATCCCACCCTTCTTCAGACCGGTCGCTTCCATAAGGGCGTTCAGGGAACTCCCCTCATAGCCGTGCTGGTTGAAGATGGGTGCAGCCGCTTCGACGATTCTTTTCCGGGTTAGCTCACCTTTAGTCATAAACTTGCTCGCTCCGAGACCGCTCGGTCGCTTCCATTATATCGTTCTGCATTTTTGGATGCTCTATTGGGCCAAATGGTTGCGACCGATCGGTCCCATTTGCATCGAAGTGTTCAGAGGAGCAATGGCGGTGAAAACGCTGGATAAATCGAAAATGCGGGGGTTAGCGCTGACACTGGCGTTGAGTCTGACAGGCTGGGGACAGACTGCCGGCCCGCTTGGATACTCGATTGCCACTCCCCGGCCCATCAGCCCCGCAGAAGGGACGACCACGCCTAACGCTCAGGCGACGCAGCGGCAGAATCCATATCTCGGCAGCGTGCCATCCAGGAATACTGGGACGCGAATCCGGCTCTCCTTGAAGGGTGCGATCGAGCGAGGAGTTCGCTATAACCTCGGAGTCGTCGAGCCCAGTCACGCGAGCGCTGATGTGCGAGCCGACCGGATGCGTGCCCTCGCCGCCTTGTTGCCGCAACTTTCTGCAGCGGCGCAACAGGGTTACGACAATATCAGCTTCAAGGAGATCGGCCTGAAACTGCCGCCGATTCCCGGATTGCCGCCGCTGCCGTCAACGACGGGCGGATTCGGGTACCAGGACGTCCGCGTCAGCCTCGCGCAGTCCGTGTATAACGCTGAGCTGCGGAATCACTACCGTGCCCGGAAGAGCGATGAGCGGGCATCGGAGCTGAGCGTTCAGGACGCGCGCGACGTAGTGGTGTTCGCGGTCGGAACCGCGTACTTGCAGGTCGTCGCAAGCGCGGCGCGGGTCGAAACTGCGAGAGCGCAAGTGGCCTCAGCGCAGGAGTTGGATGAGCAAACCGCAAATCGCGTGAAAAACGAGGTCTCGCCGGAAATCGATTCCATCCGTGTGCAAGTGGAGCGGCAATCGGCAGAGCAGCGCCTTAGGAACACAACGAGTCAATTGGAAAAAGACGAGCTCACGCTTGCGCGGATCATAGGATTGGCTGTCGATCAGGAATTCGAGCTCACCGATCCGCTGACGTATCATGCGCTTCAAGGAATTACGAGCGAGACTGCAACCGAGGAGGCTCTGCGAGTACGCTCTGATCTGCGAAGCGCCGAAGCGAGCCTCGAAGCCGCGAGTTTCGATCTGCGCGCTCAAAAGACGCAGCGCCTGCCTGTGGTGTCGGTGAGCGCGAACTATGGAGGAGCTGGCTCCAACGTCGGCAACTTCAATCAGGTTTATTCGGTTTCCGGAATTGTCTCGGTGCCGATCTTCACGGGGGGACGAATCCATGCGGACATCGAGCAGGCCCAGGCCGATCTGGCGCGCCGCCAGGCGGAATACGAGGACTTGAAGGGTCGCGTCGCCTACGACGTTCGCGTTGCATGGCTGGATCTGAGCGCCTCCGATTCGAGCGTTAAAGTCGCCGAGCGAAATAAGGCGCTCGCAGGCCAGGCCATGACCCAATCGCAGGATCGGTATGCAAACGGCGTTACGAATTACCTGGAAGTGGTTCAAGCGCAAGAGGCGGTGACAGTCGCGAGCGAAAACTACATCCAGAGCGTTTTCTCATATCAATTCGCGATGATTGCACTCGCGCGCGCCATGGGCGGAGCGGAAACAAAATTGGCTGAGCTGTTGGGAGCAGAGTGATATGGCAAGGACCATCGAAATAGATGTCGTTGAGACGCAAGAAGCTGGGACGCAGGAAGCCGTCAAGCCGGAGCGCGCGCACGTCGAAGAGAAGACTCCGCGCGGCAAACTGACGCGCTGGATTGTTCTGGGCGTGCTTGCGATTGCAATTGTCGCGGTTTCGGTCTGGTGGTGGCAGTCGCTACGATATGAATCCACCGACGATGCCCAGGTGGATGGCCACATCGATCTGGTGAGCGCGCGAATCAGTGGAACGGTCACGTATATCAATCCTCGTGTGGAGAACAACCAGCTCGTCGAAGCTGGAACCCTGTTGGCCGAGCTCGATCCGCGAGACTACGAAGCCGAGTTAGAGCACGCGAAGGCGAATCTGAACACCAGGATCGCCGAGGCTCGCTC
>Ga0210401_10001097_pt1 | contig 32133 bp, 43 predicted proteins | sample IncBWH32MmetaG_FD_150866 | JGI IMG/M metagenome (GOLD analysis project Ga0210401, IMG submission 150866) | Forest soil microbial communities from Barre Woods Harvard Forest LTER site, Petersham, Massachusetts, United States - Inc-BW-H-32-M | ecosystem: Environmental > Terrestrial > Soil >...
GCGCCTTGTTGCGCAGCATGGCACGCACGCGGGTCCGCACCACGGCGGGGTGCAGAGGCTTTACGAGGAACTCGTCGGCGCCGGATGAGATGCTCACGATTTCGTTTTCGACGCCTTGCACGTTAGTGATCATCAAGACCGGGACTAACTGGGTGGGGCGATTGGAACGAATCCAGCGGCATAACTCCGGGCCGCTCATTTCCGGCAGCATCAAATCAAGGATGACGAGATCGATTTTGTCCGACTGGAGCAGCGCCATTGCTTCAGAGGCCTTGCGCGCCTCCAGAATCCGATAGGGCGCAGTTTTGAAGATGGCCTTGAGAAGGCGGCGATTGATCTCTTCGCTATCGACGATGAGTATTGCCGCGGGTACAGTGTTGTGGTCGTCAAAGAATGGGCCGGCTGGAGAAGGCCCGATCTCGAACGGAGCCGTTAATGTGATCTTTCCGGACATTGACGACCGAAGTGGGGTAGGTTCCCCATATTGGATCTATCGTCCGAAAATGGGAAATGTTTAACCTCGACAAGATCTACGGGCGACGCTTTTCTACTGAAAATAAAGCGCTTAGCTCACTTCTTGGGAAGCTTGGACAGAATATCAGTTACGTAATTGATGGTTTCGGCGATGGGCGGAACGCCGCCTTCGCTATCGACGCGGCCAGAGCCGGCGTTGTAGGCGGCCAAGCTCAGCTTGGTGTCGCCTTTATATTTTTCGAGAAGCTGCTTCAACAGTTTGACGCCGGCGTCGATGTTCTGCTTGGGATCGAAAGGATCGTGCACACCGAATTGCACTGAGATGGCCGGCATGAGCTGCATCAATCCCTCAGCGCCTTTAGGAGAGATGGCACACGGACGGGCGCCCGATTCCTGACTAATTACGGCGCGGATGAGATCGGGTTGGACACCCGACTCCTTCGAACTCTCACCGATCAGCTGGTCGAGCTGCTCATCCGGCAAGGGATCGCAAGGCGGCAGAACGAAGGAAGGGAAGTCGATCCAGGGGACGGTGTAGAAGGATGCGGCGGGAGTGGTGGATCGGCCGATTAAAGAATCGACTTGCTGGGTGATGGACACGCGCTGCTTCTCCAGAGATGCGGCCATCGCAGGCTGGGCCGCGGTCTTAGGAGGATCGGGGGCCGGTTGCGCCCAGGCATAATTCAAGATCACGAAGGAGTTCGAGATCACGAGTGCGACGAGGATCGATCTCATCAAGTTTCTCATCGGCCTGATCGTGCCGATTCTGAATAGGACCAGCGGTATAGTAGAGCTTTCGTATGAAGATCATCTCCGAGGCGCCCTGCCGCGTGGATCTGGCGGGCGGTACCCTAGACATTTGGCCCCTGTATTTGTACCATCCGGGAGCGGTGACGCTGAATTTCGCGGTGGACCGTTGGACGCGGTGCGTGGTGGAGCCCCGGAAAGGGCCGGAGATCCGATTGCGATCGGGAGATTTGGAAGCGGAAGAGACGTTTGCGTGCTTCGACGAAATGCGAGCGGCGGAACGGCCGCGGCTGCCGCTGGTTACCTATGTACTACGATTCTTCGAGCCTCAGTCGGGGCTAGCGGTACACACCGATTCGGAGGCTCCAGCGGGCGCGGGCATCTCGGGATCATCGGCGCTGATCATCGCGGTGGCAAGCGCGCTGAACCGTCTGACCGGGGCGCGGCACAGCATCGAAAAGCTACGGGAGATCGCCCAAAACGTGGAGGCGCAGATCATTCGAGTACCGACGGGAGCGCAGGATTATTATCCCGCGATGTATGGCGGCGTGAGCGCGATCGAGCTGGGAGCTGGCGGGATCCGGCGGGTGCCGATCGCGGTGGACGTGGATGATTTCAACGAGCGGATTGTGCTGGCGTACACTGGAGCGCCTCGCAATTCGGGGATCAACAACTGGGAAGTGACCAAAGCTTATATCGACGGGAATCGGGACGTGCGGAGAAACTTTGAGCAGATTACGTCGATTGCCTGCGCGATGCGCGTGGCGTTGGAGAAGCCGGATTGGAAGGAGACGGGCCGCTTGCTGCGCGAAGAATGGTCGCACCGCCGCAGGAATGCTCCGGGAATCTCGACGCCCTTTATCGATCAACTGGTGACGGTCACGCGCCGGGCGGGAGCGTTGGGGGCCAAAGTGTGCGGAGCGGGCGGGGGAGGCTGCGTATTCTTTCTGGTGGATCGCGGCGCGAAGGATAAAGTTTCTCGCGCGATCGAAAAGGCCGGCGCGGAAATCCTGCCGGTTAAGGTGGCCACGCACGGAGTCAAGGTTCGGGTGGCGCGGAGCGTATAAATAAATGCCGCTATTGGGAGCAATTCTGCGAGGCGAACCGGCTGGGGAACTAGACGCCGCTGCGCTGGAGATGGCGGCTATCGACCGGCCTGGGCTCGATCCGGCGCCGTATCTGGAAACCCTGGATCAGCTCGCGTCCGAGATTGCGACTCGATTGGGCCGGGGCTCCGACGGGCCGAAATTCGTGCGTGTGGCCAACGATTACTTGTTCGAAGAGTGGGGCTTCCGGGGGAATGAATCGGAGTATTACGATCCACGCAATAGCTGCCTGGACGCGGTGCTGGATCGACGGACGGGAATCCCGATCACGCTGTCGGTGGTCTACATCGAGGTGGCGCGGCGGTTGGGACGGCCGGTGTTCGGAATCGGGCTACCGGGCCATTTTATCGTGCAGTATAACGATGGCAAATATTCAACCTTTGCCGATCCATTCCATGGCGGCAAGCTGCTCACTGAAGAGGATTGCCGGGTGCTGGCGCGCGAGGTGGGCGTGGATATTGCCGCGGAGCCTTCGACGCTTGAGCCGGTGAGCAATCGATATATTCTGGTGCGGATGCTGAACAATCTGCGGTCCTCTTATTTCCGGTCGAAGGACTATCGAAAAGCCGTACAGGCGCTGGATCCACTGGTGGAAGCTTTTCCTTCGAACGCGGAGTACTACAAGGCGCGCGGAGTTGCCCGGCTGCAGTTGCGCGAGTTTCGGGCAGCCAAAGGGGACCTGGAGAAGTATCTGAAATGCTCACCGGAGGCCGAGGATAAAGCGGAGGTGACCAAGCAACTGGAGGCGATCCACCGGTGGCTGGGGCGGTTGAACTGAGACAGGCGACAGAAGGCAGGAGGCGGAACGCAGGAGGCGGGAGGCAGGAAGCAGACGGCTGGCCGATATACTGGAACCACGGCATGATGCAGCAGCGTCACAAGCAGATGACTCGCCAAAAACTGGCGTTCGCCCTGGTAGCAGTTTCTTTTGTTCGACCGGCTGCCGCACAGTCGCACGTGTCGGCAGCGGGCCCGCGGTCCAATTTCGAGGGCATCTGGAACTCAGCTACTGCTACGCCGCTGGAACGTCCGGCGCAGCTCAAAGATAAGGAGTTCTTCACGCCCGAGGAAGCCGTGAATTGGGAACGCCGTGCAGCAACCCGATTGCAAGATCCAAAGCCGGAGGCAGCGACGAAAACCTTCGCCAGCTACAACGCGGTCTTTTATGAAACTGGCACGAAATTACTGAAGAGTCTCCGGACGTCCATCATCACCGATCCTCCCGACGGAAAGATTCCCGCCCTGCTGCCAGCCGCTGCCGCCGAAAAGAGCCGCCGGCTGGCGTTGCTCGGTCATCCGCGAAGTGCGACAGACCTCGGTCTTCAGGACCAATGCATCGTTTTTCCTACTGCAGTGGCGCCGATGATTCCGTATATTTACAACAGTAATTATCAGATCATCCAGACTGGCCGCGAAGTGATGATGAACATCGAAATGGTTGACGATACGAGAATCATTCGGCTGGATCGCCAGTCTCACCTTTCGCCGGGTGTGCGGCTCTGGCTGGGCGATTCCGTGGGGCACTGGGAAGGCGACACACTGGTGGTGGATACCACAAACTTCAACGATGGCGGCGGCTTTTTCGGTGACGCCGGCGGTATGTTTGGCTCCGACAGAAATCTGCACATCGTGGAACGCTTCAGCCTGCTGGATGCAAATACGATTCAGTATCGATTCGAAGTCGACGATGCCACCGCTTTTACGCGGCCGTGGAAAGGCGAACTGACCTGGACCCGATCGGCCGGCCGGATTTTCGAATACGCATGCCATGAGGGCAACTACGCGCTGCCTGATCTGCTGAACGGCGCACGCTCGCTGGAACATGCGGAGCCTTCCCCGAAGAAACAATAACCGGACGCTCGGGGCAATTTAATAAAGACGGACACCGCGCGCTACTTGAAGGGGTTACCAGGGGTGGACTGGAATCCCCCGAACAGCTTCCGCCCATCCGCCAATCTCACCATGCGGACATTGGCCACGTTTCTTCCGTCTTTCGCGGCGTACCCATCCACCGTAATCTGGTCGCCATTCTTCAAATCCGTTCTTTTCCATCCTCGGCTCTCCAGGCCGCCGGGGCTGCCCATTTCGAACTTCCAGCTCCCCGCCTTACCCTCCGCATCCTTTCCGTCGATGTACAGCAGCGCATGCGGATTGGTCCATTCGAACGTCGTCACGATGCCGGAGACCGTGACCAGCTTGTTGGCGTCGTACTCGGCGCCAAATGCGTGATGGGCCGAAGTGGGAATCGCCGTAACGAGAAGAACGGCCGCTGCGGCGCGCAAGGTCCTGCTCATTTCAAGAATTTCTCCCTGTCATCGAGGGAGATGATAGGTGATCCGTCATAACTGAAACTGTATCACTTGGCTGTCTGGGCGCGGGGAATGGCCGGAAACCCACGGTCGTCTTTGGCCTAAGAGGCAGTTTCCGCGGGCGCCTTGTCCAGATCCATCAACATGACATTTCGGGCCGGACCGCCGTTGCAATAGTCAGTCTGGCTAAACCGTGCCAGGAGCCGCCGCCAACCAGAAAGACAATCCACTTGGCTGGTTTATCGCCATTGCTGACTTGTGCCGTTCGTCGTTCGGAAAATGGATCCTCCGTGTCGCTCAGCGTTTTCGAATCGCGCTCAGGAAACGGCGATGATGGATGTCGATGTCCGATTAGCTGTCGGACTTCTACCGTTTAGTACAGCCGGACGCCGCGCGGGCCGGGCTTGCCGGTCATGTGAACGGTATCGCGGAAGCTGACATTGTTGGGATTCAGGGTCATGATCAGATCGATCATAGAAAACCATGCGCAACGGCGAACACCTCCGATTAAATCGCACCTAGGAACTTACCAAGATCCGTCGCATCTAAGTCTTCTCGTGTCATTTCCCTCGCGATGCGCCAGTTCTCGCTCTTTGACCATCCTGGCCACGCATCATAAACCGCCTGGTAGGGCTGCAATGTCGGCCACTTTTCGCCCCTGACCTTGAGCACCGAGCTAGGTGAAAAGTAGTTTTCAATCGCTCGACGCTCCAGAATATGGCAGCGTATACCAAGTTTCTCGCATGTCACCTTAAATTGTTCCCTCCCAAGTTCTAGGGATGCGTTTGCAGCAGTTCGTTCACTGTCAATGACGGCGAAGATCTCATCGGCGAGGCGCGTAATCTCGGCGAGTTCGGTCTCTGCAGAAGCATTGATCATAGTGTGTCCACCCAGCGGCAGCGGTACAACCGTGTGATCCTTTCCATAGTGGCGGAGGAATTGCTGCATCGTTTTGACATCCGTCTTGCCTTCGACTAGCAGGATTTTCCCAAACCCAAGCTCGCGGTAGCCTGAAAACCCAAGCTCACCAAGAAACTCCGAAAGTCTCGGCGTCGAATCCAACTCGGCCACTCGGCTGGTGTTGTCCGGAAAACGGCGGACGGAGTAGCGCCAATCAGCGACAGCTCTCGCAAGCCCCACACTGTGCGTCGCAAAGAGCACTCCCTCGAATGAATAGGACGCAAGTGTAGTGATGAAATCGAGCTGCAGGGAAGGGTGGAGATTGAGTTCCGGCTCGTCAATCAAAATGAACCTACGTTGTTTGATAGCAGCATTCGCGAGTACGAGAATGAACTGTGTGAGGCCTGAACCCAGCTCCAGGAGATTGTAGCTTCGTCCGTCAACGAGAACCTGAAGGGTTTCGTCATCTGGAGCAGGGTTGATTTGCAGTTCCTCGAATCCAAAGATACGCTTGATGTCTGCCTCCACCTTGTGAGCAGCTTCGTTGTATTTCTTGACTGCGCCCGTTTTGTAGGATCCCCAGGTTTGGATAAATGCCTGACCAACGTGGATGTCAAAGTAGGCCTGCTTTGTGCCAACATTTAGCGCGTTGCGGAAGGCTCCAATGTAGAGAGTATCTGCTAACGCTCTGAAGGCATCCAAGAATGCCGCCATGTCCGCTACCGCCTGGCCGAAGGTAGTCAGGATCGTAGAATCACCGGGGAATCCCGCACCACCGGTGGGAATAATCAACGGCCCATTGGTGAACTCAAGTCTGGCAAGGTAGGTGTTCGTTCCGCGGGGTATTGTCAAAGCCATGACGTTTGGTATCAGCGAGATGTTGTCGTATTTTTCTTGCGGCGTGAGGACGGGTCTGACCTCAATTAGCAGATCGTGCTCATTTGCATTGAAGAAAACGTCCTGTTGGGGATCGAAGATCGAGGGCGGGAAGGCAAATGTTTGAGGAAGACCAGACAATGCCTGTGCGAATTGTGGCCTGACGTCGGAGAGGACTTGGAACAGGTTACGAAATTCGTAGAAGAACTTGAGAAGTGAAGATTTCCCTGAATTGTTGACTCCAACAAAGCTGGTGAAGCCCTTTCGCAACACCATGCGAACCGGCTGAGACTCCGGAAAGCACCGATAGTTTTTAAGGGTAATCTCGATGTCCATGTGTGGCTGACTTAATTGTTCCCGCGATCAAATGGGACTCTTTATTGGCTGCATGTTTTGAGCGGTGGGTTGGATCAATATAGCCGGACGCCGCGCGGGCCGGGCTTGCCGGTCATGTGAACGGTATCGCGGAAGCTGACGTTGTTGGGATTCAGGGTCATGACCAGGGAATGGGTGCGATAGCCGTCGCCGAAGAAGCGGACGCCCTGGAGCAGATTGCCGGGGGTAACACCGCAAGCGACGAAGATGATCTGCTTGCCGGGCGCGAGATCCTCGGCATGATAGACGCGGTGGGGATCGTCAATGCCCATGCGCTGCATGCGGCGCTCCAGCTCGGTGCTGTCGACCACCAGGCGTCCGACCATTTCGCCATGCAGGCAGCGCATGGCTGCCGCGGTAATCACACCTTCGGGCGCGCCGCCGATTCCCATGACAGCGTGGACGCCGGCGCCGCGTACGGCAGCCGCGATGCCAGCCGACAAATCGCCGTCGCCGATCAGGCGGATGCGGGCGCCAGCTTTTCGTATAGCGGCGATTAGTTTCTCATGGCGCGGGCGGTCGAGAACCATGACCACCAGATCTTCCACGGGCCGATCGAGGCGACTGGCAATGGCCTTTAGATTCTCTTCCGGGGGTGCATCGATATCCAGCGCGCCCTGGCAGGCCGGGCCGGCGATGATCTTGTCCATGTAACAATCGGGCGCGTGCAGCAATCCACCGGCTTCTGAAGCCGCGAGCACGGCGATGGAGTTGGCGGCGCCGGTGGCGCAAAGGTTGGTGCCTTCCAGAGGATCGACGGCGATGTCGATGGCGGGATAATCGAAGCCATCCCGGGGCGGAGCACCGACGCGCTCGCCGATGTATAGCATGGGGGCCTCGTCGCGCTCGCCCTCGCCAATGACGATATTGCCGGCGATGGGGACATTCTCGAAGGCTTCTCGCATGGCCTGGACAGCGGCGTGGTCCGATCCCGGCCGGTCGCCTTGGCCCATGGTGCGAGCGGCTGCGACGCCGGCTTCCTCAACCACGCGTGCGAGCTCGAACGCCAGCTGCTGATCGACGTTAGCCGCTAGCTTGGCGCTGCTTTCCGGGTTGTCGGTCGTGCGCGCCGTTGCCATCGGCACCTCCGTTGCGTGGTGTATGCTACTTGCCGTGAGACGCCACGATGATACCAGATATTCCGTGCATTAAATCTTAAAGCGATAGCCAAGAATCATCTTGACGATCAGGTGCTCGGTGCCCCCGGTCAAGCCGACACCAACGCCGAAGTTGAATTCCCAGTTGGGGGACACATTCAGGTCGATCACCGGAAACAGCTGCTGCATCTGGTCACGGAAGGGATCAAATCCGGTGACGGGACCTAATGCGCCGTAATATTCAAAGCCACCGTTGATTTTCTTGGTGAAGTCGTAGCCGATCTTGAAATCCGGCGAGAACTCGAAGCCGCGTTTGGTGTCCGGCCCCTGTAAAGCGCGGTCAAACGCAGGGTTGAACGAAAGATACCAGGGGCCGATCTGCTTGTCGATGATGGGGCGGATTTCCCAATCCCACAGCGTGGTGGAGTAGGGCCGCCGCTGATAGCCGATCTCGTTCGAGATACTGACGCCCACTGGCCACTTCCAGGACTCCGGAACTCGAAAACGGGGCCGGATATGGTCGCCGACCCAATCCCAACCAACTCCGCTTTGGGCGCTGGTGAAGATGTAGAAACCGGTTTCAAACCAGTCGGTGAAGCCATGCGTGATTTCGATAGTTTCGTGCAACTGGTGATTGTCCGGATAAAGACCATCGACGGAAGTCTTGAATCCCTCGAAGGTGAAGTTGCTATGCAACTCGATCATGGTTTGATGCGGCGCGACGGTCTCGTAGGGATAGACCTGAATCTCATAATTGTTCTGGCAAAACAGGGGGGTACAGAAGAGGAGAAGCAGAAGCGGGCTTCGCATTAAACTTTTGAATGTAGCACGAAGCGGGATTGCCGGTCTTGCGGACGACCCGCTACAGTGGAGTTTGACTGGCATCTATCCACTCTTGATCTGTTTAGTGCTGCTGACGCTGGCTGGTGCAGCAGCGGGCATCAAGCTGGCCGAAATGCCATCGATTTCGCAGCGGGTTCTGCCGTTTAGCGGAGGACTACTGGTGGGGATCGCACTGTTCTGGATTCTGCCCGAGATCGCTGAGGATCATGGCTGGATAGGGGGTTGGGTGGGGGCGAGTGCCGGCCTCGCAGTCGGCTTCACGCTGCTGTGGCTGATCGATCATTACGTTTATCCGGTCTGTCCGACGTGTTCGCATACGCACGATCACGGCAACTGCAGTGAAGAGCTACACGGCTTCGCGGCTCCGCTGCTAATCGCCTCCGGACTTCACAGCTTTTTCGACGGCTGGAGTCTAGCGGTATCGCAGCAAAAGGGCTTCGAAGATCTGAAATTGGCGTTCCTACTGGGCATTGGAGCCCACAAGCTGCCGGAGGGTCTGGCATTGGGCGCGCTTTTGGCAGCCGCTCTGGGAACGGCTCGAAAAGCGATGCTGGGCGCCGCGGCGGCACAACTGATGATGATCGCGGGAGGGGCATTGGCGGTGATAGTCGCACCTCACCTGGGCACGAGCTGGACCATCGGATTTTTGTCGGTGGCCGCGGGCGCTTTCGTTTATTTGGGCTACCACGCGGTAGACAGCGAGTATCAGCGGAGGGGGATTCGGACGTCGGTGATGCCGGCGTTGACGGGGGTGGTGGGGGCGGCGGCGCTGCGGTCGGTGATGCCGGGGATTTAGATTCGCGGAAGTTACGTATTCGCAATCGTGTTCAGCGGGGGGCGGCGGCGGTGCCAGTCGGTACGCGCTTGAAAATCTCTGCCGATCGTGAGCAGAGTGTTCTCCGTATACGGCCGGCCGACCAGTTGAATCGCGATCGGCATTCCATCGGCGAAACCGCAGGGCAGTGAAAGAGCCGGCAGACCGGCCAGGTTGCCCGCTGGGATGAGCGCGGTAAGCCCCGGTTCCCGCGGCTGCGGACGATCAGTCGCGGGACGATCAAGAGGCTGCCAAATTTTGGGAGCCGGACCGAACCGGGAGGGCGCGAGCAGCACGTCGATATTATCAAAAAGATCGCTGAAAGCCGACTGAATCAGGCTGCGGATGCGCATGGCCTTCAGGTAATCCGCGGCAGGAATTTCGAGGCCGGCCTTCAGGCCTGCGATCTGCTTGGGATCGGCCAGCTCATCGACCTTACCGCTCTTGATCAGAGGCTCAAAAATTGAAGCAGCTTCAGACGAGATAATGGTGCTGATGATCGGGCCGTAGGGAAACTCGGGCAGCTTAACCTCGGTGACTTGCACGCCCAGCGAACGGATGGTTTCGAGAGCTTTGGCGAAATCGGGGCGCGCGGCAGGCTCGGCTGTATCGCCAAAATCAGCGGGAGTAAAGCCGACTCGGACGTATTTCAGATCGCGTGAGAATTGCGGCGCATAGTAGAAACTCTTGCCGCCCGTTGCGGGGTCTTTAGAATCCGCACCGGCAATCTCATGCAGCACCAAACCGCAGTCTTCGGCCGAACGGCACATAGGGCCGATCTTGTCGAGAGTCCAGGAGAGCGGCATCGCACCATGGCGGCTCACCAACCCATAGGTTGGGCGGAGGCCGGTGATCCCACAGAAAGCGCTGGGCGTAAGGATCGATCCGGAGGTTTCCGAGCCGAGCGCGAACGTGACTAATCCCGCCGCCACCGCGATTCCCGATCCACTCGAAGATCCGCCCGACCAGCGCGTGCGGTCCCACGGATTCAAACCCGGACCGGTGAGGGACGCGCTGGCGAAGCGATAGCTGGGACCGCCCGCGAGCTCGACCATGGCGAGTTTGCCGGTTAGAATGGCGCCCGTCTTCGCAAGCTTGGTCAGCGGGGTGGCGGTGTAATCGAAGACCTGTCCAGCGTATGGGCGCGCGCCCCAGGTGGTCGGCTGCTTGGCATAGGCCAGCAGATCCTTGGCGCCGAAGGGGATGCCTTGCAGAGGGCCCCGGAAGCGCTCGCGCTTGATGTCGCCGTCCACGTCGCGGGCCTCTTTATCGGCTTGGTGGCGGAGAGACAGCGCCAGAGCGTTGTAGCCGGGTCCCAGGCGCTCGAGGCGATCGGAAAACGCTTTGGTCAGCTCCCGTACTGAAAACTCTTTGGCCTTGAGCTTCTGATTGATCTCCGTGATGGTCGCAAAGAATATGTCGTCGGGGATGGTAGCCATCGCGATGTCTTAGGTTTTGAAGTGGACGGCCGGCTCGGTCGACATGGGCAACGGGAATTTGGCGAGCTGCTCGGAGTTCTGATGGATAGCTTCGCGCGCGGCTTTCAGTTCGTCATCCGGACTTAAAGCGGGATTTTGAGGAACCGGCGGAGCAGGCGTCTGCCCGAGCAAAACCGCGGAGCCTGACAGGGCCGCTGCTATTTCACGGCGAGTGAGCTTGAGAGTGGCCATTAACCGGAGTTTAGCGCTTCCAGCGCGGCTTTTTCCATTACAGTGCGCGGCGCGGTGCTTCCGGTCCAGATCTCGAACTGGCGAACGGCCTGCTCGACGAACATTTGCAGGCCGGAAACAACCGTCAAGCCTTGCTGTAGAGCGTGGCGCGCGAGAGTGGTCTCGATCGGATTATAGACCATGTCAAATACCAGTTCGGCGGGAATCGAGTTTTGAAAGAAGCAGCCCTCGGTGTGGGGATACATACCGAGCGGGGTGGCATGGACGACGGCATCGAACTTGCGGGCTTCGGCCTGTTCGCGCAGCAGCGGCTCGGCGCCGCAGGCTTTGGCGAGCGATCGCACGCGATCCGGATTGCGGCCGACGATGGAGACTTTGGCGCCGCGCTCCATCAGCCCATAGGCAGCGCTGCGGGCCGCGCCTCCATTTCCGATCAGCAGGATGGTGGATTTGGCGAGGCGAAGTTTGCGGCTGAGAGGCACGGTGACGGCATCGGCATCGGTGTTGGTTCCACGCCATTTGCCGGCTTTCTTCCAGACCGTATTCACGGCGCCAATGCGGCGGGCGAGTGGATCGACGATGTCGAGATAGCGCAGCACCTTCTGTTTATGCGGGATAGTTACGCTGAATCCGGCGACGGGCAGCTTGTCGGCTAGCACGAAGAAGTCTTTCAGCTGAGCGGGCTGCACCAAAAAGGGCAGATACACAGCATCCATGCGATGGGCCTGGAAGGCGCGGTTGTGTACGGCCGGAGAGATGGAGTGGCGAACAGGGTCGGCAATGACACCGTAGATCTTGGCGACGCGCGAGAATTTCTCGACGCGATACAAATGGCGCAGGAGGCGCGCGCTGACCTGGCCGGTGGCGGTACCCTCGGAAGCATTGGGCGCGGCATAGGTAAAAATCCCGCCCCAGGCGGTGGAGAGCACGCGAGTCGGAAAGCCGGTTTCGCCCATCGCCAGAACCACGAGCGGCGTGCGCGGATGGCTCTTGGTGAGGGACAGGATGCGGTAATTGTCGGACGGCTTGCGGGCGGTGGTGACGATTTTGTAGCCGTCGGCCGGAATGCGCATCATGCGGCGCAGAATCGCTTCGGGCGAGGGCGTTCCATCGTAGTTGTGATAGGAGATGATCAGGCTACCTTTGCCACGGAAGCTTTCGAGGCGGGCCGCCACGTTTTCAGCGCTTTCGATTTCGATGTCTATGGCGCGAGCCCCGGCGTCCAAGGCGGCGCTGAGGATCCGGACCTGGTCTTCGACGCTGCCATTGAACTTGCCCTGGTTCTGGTGGCGGCGGCAGGTGGCCAGAATGCAGCATTCTGGATGCGCCGACAGGAATTTGCGAATAATCGGGAGTCCTTGTTCGGGCACCGGCAAGTAGTCCAGGCGGAACTCGAAGAAGGACTCGCCGGCATTGGTCTCGCGACGCGCGTTCTCGAGCAACCGCTGTGCTTCCGGGAAGCCCATGGCGATGCAGACGCGGGGAAGCGCTAGTGTGGAAGGCATGACTGCCGCGAGGAAAACAGCATAACACACCGGGGATCAAGAGGAGACAGGAGGCAGGAGTCAGGAGACAGAAGGCAGAAAGACAGCAAAGCAGCCGTGCGTGAAGAATCGCTCAGCGGCGTTTGGCTCGGGTATTGGTGGTTCCGACGTTGAGTCCCAGTTCTTTCAGGCGGGCCTTGGCTTTGGCAGCGAGGTCGGTATCGGGATAGCTGGTGTAAACATCCCGAAATTCCCTGGCGGCGGAGTCGTTCCGGCCAAGCTGCATGAGCGCCATGCCTTTCATATAGTGGGCATCGGCGGTTTTGTTGCCGTCCGGAAATCTCTCCAGAACATTGTCGAAGGCTTGCAGCGCGTTGGTGTAGTCCTGCTTCTTGAAATAGATGTCGCCGATATAAAACTGGACATTGGATGCGAACTGGGTGTTGCTGAAATACTTCAGATAGTCGTTGAACTCGGGCATAGCCAGGTCGTATTTGCCGCCCAGATAGTCGCGATAAGCGTTGGTGTAGGCGGTGGATGCTTCCATCCCTGGAGGCGGACCGGCCTGGGCTGCTTGGGGAGCGCCTGGCGCGCCGCTCGGAGAAGTAGCACCCGGTGGCGGGGGCGCGGGAGCCTTGATGGTGTTGATGAGATTCTGGAGATCGGCCATTTTGGCGTCCAGCTTGCCCATGCGGGTGTTCATATCGAGCACGGACTCGCGCACGGCGCGGAAATCTTCCGCCATTTGATCGAGCTTCTGGCCTACGCTAGCGACGGGCGCGCTGACGCTGGCTTGCTGCTGCTTCATCGCGTCGTTGAACCGATCCTGCATTACGGCGAGAGCCCGGTCGGTATTCTTTGAGTAGTCGGTGGTTTGTTGGACGAGGGCCTGAAGGGACGTCAACTTGTCGTTCAGCGCGGCCTGCATTTTTTGGACCTGATCCTGCAGCATAGAGACGTCGCGCTGCAACTCGACAATCTCCTTACTGGCGCCAAAAGTGAGAGGCGCGAAAGCAACAAACAGTATAACTGTGCGGGACAAGCTCATAACAACTCCTATGACGTTCGGCGGGCGCCGGTAGCATGGCCAGCGCCCGCGTTTCACTTAACTGATCTTCACTGCCCGGCCGACAGATGCCCGCGCCGGTTCTTCTGCCAGCAATCCTCACTGGCTTCGGTACACTGCGGTCTCTCCTTGCCGTAGCTGATGGTCTTAATGCGGTCGCCGGGAACTCCCAACTGAACCAGGAAATCCTTAGCCGCAGTAGCGCGCCGGTCACCCAGCGCGGTATTGTACTCGGCTGAACCACGCTCATCGCAATGGCCTTCCATTACGACGCTGAAATTCGGATCCTGGGAGAAGATCTGCTTCAAGAGTCCGGCATCGTGAGTTAGAGCATCACGGGCGTCGGGCCGGATGTCGCTCTTATCGTAGTCGAAGAAAGCATCCTGGGCCTGCTGCGCCAGCATGTCCTGGCTGGATAGCCGGGGAGTACTGGTCGGCGGAGGCGGCGGTGGAGGCGGCGTACTAACCGATACGGTAACGGATCGCGTATCGTTGCCGCCGGGACCTCTGGCGGTCAAGGTGTAGCTGGTAGTGCTAGTCGGAAAAACCTGCCGCTGCCCCTGGCTTTGGACGGCGCCGATGCCCTGGCTGATCGACATGTCGGTGGCGTTGCTGATGGACCAGCTCAAGGTCGACGACTGGCCGCGCTCGATCGCGGACGGCTCCGCAGTGAAGCTATTGATCGTAGGTCTTTCCAGCCTGGCAACGGGCTCGGGTGTTTGCTGCGGTGGTGGCGGGGGGGGCGGAGGCGGTGGAACCTTTTTCTTGCATCCGGAGGCAAACGCTAACAGCATGAACGCCAACAACACGGCGCTCATCTTGCCATAAAGGCGCGCAGAGCGGACGGCAGCGCGGGAGTGATTCCGATTCAATCGTGCGGGGCCGCAACCTGTGCGCTTGTAAGCGAGCAATCTGTCACTGTCACTCATCCTGAACATTCTCCTCTTCTGTTTTCCAGCATGTCTTGTGGCGTGGGCTGGGATCCGCACGCCGTGCATTGCTACTGAGTCGCTTTACTCCAAACCGGCTTCTCGTTATTTCCTTGAGTAGTGAGCTGTTGTACTCCGGTGCCATCAGCGAGCATGGTGTAAATCTGCGTGGTACGCTCACGCGTCGATGAGAATACCAGATGGACGCCATCCGGCGCCCAGCTCGGATTTTCGTTTCGCCCCGCGCCATGAGTGAGTTGCACAAAGTCTCGCGTCGCAACGTCCATGACGAAAATGTTGAAATTTCCTGGTTCGAATCCACGCGTCCACGAAAACGCAATATGCTGGCCGTCGGGACTCCACGAAGGATTAACCGCGTCGCCTTCCCCCGTGCTCAACCGCGCCACGTCTGTTCCGTCTATATTCATTCTATATATTTGCGGCGTGCCTCCGCGCCCGGATACAAACACGACTTCGTTGCCGGTCTTGGGATTCGCCTTCGCTTCCACTTCCAGCGATCCGGAATGAGTGACCCGGCGCAGGCCGCTGCCGTCGATATCGGTCTCGTAAATCTGCGAGAAGCCACTGGCCGTGCAATAGATGAGGAGGTGGCGACTGTCGGTCATGAAATCGGAAGCGGCGTTCATAGAGGCTTTTTGGTTGTAATAAACCAGCTTCCTTCCCGTTTCGATCGAATGCACATAGATCTCCGGCTGGCCTTCACCGATCACCTTCCCTCCCGCCCCCTTGCGGACCGGATAAGTAGTGAACGCCAGCTTGGTCCCGTCCGGCGACACGACCGGAAAAGTGGTGATGGTCCCGTAAGCGGTGAAAGCTTTTTGATTCGATCCATCATAATCCATCGACCAGATCTCTTTGTGACCGGTGCGGCTGGATACGAAATAGATCTTGGTGCCGACCAGGCTGGTGGCGCCAAATATTTTCAATATATCGGCGGCAAACTCGCGCGCGACTTTAGCGGCGCCCACCTCATCAAGCGTTCCGATATAAACCTTGCCGATGAGTTGAGCGGAACTAGGGTTGGACTGCGTTACGTCGTCCAGCCAGCCATACAAAACCAGTTGGTTGTTCTGGACGGCCGTGTATCCGAAAGCCAGGTAGTTGGCGTTGACGGGCGGTCCTGACCAATCGGTCAACCAGGGTCCTTGACTTCGGCCGTTGACTGGAGGACGAAGGTCGGTGGGCTGCTGAGGAACCTGCAACGGGTAGACGGTTTTGGGAATCAGCTTGAGCTGACCGGAGGTTTGGAGTTCGCGGAAGAGTGTAGCGTTGAAGGGATCCATCAAGCGCTGGGCGTCGCCGGAGCCGCGAAAATCGGGGACGGCGATGGAAGGTTTCTCGCCAGGTTTATTCACCGTGACATTGATCTGTCCCAGAACTAGAACAGATATGCCAAGAGCCGTGCTGAGGAAAAGAATGGTGCGTTTCATCGCTGTAATTGAAAATGAACTTCCACGTTGGCCACGTTCCGGTCGTATTCGGACGGAAGCGGCGGGAAGGGTGCTGCATCCATAACGGCGCGAAGGGACGAGTAATCGAGTGTGGTATTGCCGCTTCGCTGGGCGATCTGTGCATTTCGGATCGAACCATCGCGCAAAATATCGAAGGTAACGATAACTATGGGAGCGGACTGCACTCCTGCCAGTCCGCTGGTGGACCACTTTTCACTTATACGCTTTACGACCAGGTCCGCATAGGCGCCAAAGCGGTTTCCGAAAACACTGTTGGGTCCGATGCCGACTCCCCCGGAGCCGGCTTTCTCGAACATGGGAGAGACTGCGGCGGGCGCCTGACTGCTGAACACCTGATTGGGGACCGGAGGATAGGGCCGGTAGCGCTGCGGGGCCTGCTGCCGCGGCTGTTTTTCGGCAAGCCGACTTTTCAATGGAATAGCTTTCGGTTCCGGTTCCTTGACTTGCTTCTTTGGTTCAGGCTTAGGCGGTTGTTGCACCTGGAATTCCGTATCATTGGCCACCGGATTCACCTGACCCGTGCGTGACGGTAATGGAATGCTCTTGACGGCATTGACTTGAACAGCATCGCCGGCCTGGGTCTTCGGCCCACCCCAAATCTCGTGTGAGTGCTGGTAGCTGATGCCCCCCAGCGCGAGCAGTCCGAACACGGCTGCGTGAAACCCGATGGATTCCAGAAACGGCCAGCGTATCGAATCTTTTTCGTCGAGGATGTCTATGCGAGATGTCATGCTGCGCGGTGTCATGCTAGCGCCGCCTTTCGGCCTGGTCCTCTGGCTGCGTAACCATGTTGATCCCCAGCTTGGCCTCGCCTAAAGTTGCGACTATCTGGGCGATCGAGTCCCAGGGGGTTCGGCGGTCGGCGCGCACGTACACCGAAGCAGCATTTTTGAATCGCTTGCGGACTTCGTCGGCCAACAAGTTGATGTTCACCGGTTTGTCATTCAGATAGGACGTACCGTCGCGGCCGATGGAGATCACCGGCAGCTCCTGCACATTTTCCTTAACAGGCTTCACTTTCGGAACGTCAATCTCGAGGCCGAATTCCATCACGTGCGCCGTGAGCATGAAAATGATGAGCAGCACCAGAACGACGTCCACCAGCGGGACGATATTGATCTCGGCCAGAGAGGTGGTGGTTCCGCGAAAACGGCCCCGCCTGATTCCACCGGAAGAGGTTCCCAGCGAGAAGGCCATGTTACTCCATGCTTCTTTCGGTGAGGTTCAGGAACTCAAGCATGAAGTCTTCCATGCGCGCGCCAAATTCCTTGATGGTGTTCCCAAACAGATTGTAGAAAATTGCGGCGGGAATGGCAGCGGCGAGCCCCATCGCGGTGGTAATCAGGGCCTCGGAGATTCCGGGCGCGACTGCGCGCAGGCTGGCCGCACCTGCGGTGGCGAGTTGTTGGAACGCGTCGATAATGCCCCACACGGTTCCGAACAGTCCAATGAACGGCGACACCGTCGCGGTCGTTGCCAGCAGACTCATGTTGCGCTCCAGCCGTGTAATCTCCTCGCTCATTCCCAACTGCAGACTACGCTCCAGCGCCACCGGGTTGGTGACGGCGCCGCGAGATTTCATTTGCCGGGCGACTTCGCTGTATCCGAAATCAAAGACGCCGATCAGAGGCGATTTCCGGAACTGTTCGCTGGCCACTGCCACCGCTTCAAGGCCCGGAGCTTTGCGAAAGGCCCGCAGAAAGGCACGATTGGCGGATCTCGCGCTCCGAAATACCGCCCACTTGGAAAAGATCACAGCCCAGGAAAGCACCGAGAAAATCAACAGTAACACCATGACGGCCTTGGGCAAGGGACCGGAGCTTTGAACGAGATCCCAAAGCTGCAATTGCAGGAACAGCCCGCCAAGTTGGGAAAATATCAACCGGGCTCCTTTCGCTTCAATGATAGCGTGCCGCCGGTCACGAATGATCTAAAAAACAGAACCGGGGTGCTCTGTTTCACAGTATGACGCAAACCGCGGTCAAAAAGACGGCGATCTAACCGTTTAGACGGAGCGAAACCTCGTATAATTTCATCGAGTGTTGCTGGAACTGGTTGTGGAAAACTACGCGGTGGTGGAACGGGTTCGCGTCCGATTCCACCCCGGCCTGAATCTGCTAACCGGTGAGACGGGAAGCGGCAAATCCATTGTGGTGGATGCACTTGGGTTGCTATTTGGAGGCCGGGCGTCAGCGGATATGGTAAGGTCGGACACCGACAGAGCCCGGATTTCGGGCATTTTCGAGGCGCCCCAGGACGCCGCCTCCCGGGCGTTGCTGGAGGAAGCCGGCGTCCCGCTGGAAGATGGAGAATTGCTAATGGAACGCGAGGTCCTGGCGGGCGGCAAGTCGCGCGCCTTTCTCGGCAATCGCCCGGTGACGGCGGCGTTGCTTCGAACACTCGCGCCGTATCTGGGCGATATCCACGGCCAGCACGATCAACAACAGCTCTTTTCGGCGGAGGCGCAGCTCGAACTGTTGGATCAATTCGCGGACCTGGAGGAAGCGGCCGAGGGAGTGTCCGCGTTATTCCGTGAGTGGAAGAGAATCCAGGATGAGCTGAGTGATCTGGAAAAGTCGGAGCAGGAGAAACTGCGGCTCGCGGATTTGTGGAGCTTTCAAAGGAAGGAGATTGAGGCGGCGGGTTTGAAGGCAGGTGAAGATTCCGAGCTCGAGAACGAGCGCCTGGTGCTGAAGAACGTCGCCAAGCTGCAGGAGAGCGCCAACGCCGGGTATTCGGCGCTTTATGACGCGCCCGAGAGCGCTTCGTCGCAGATTCGAATCGCTATCAAGAAGCTAGAGGAATTGTGCCGCATCGACGGCAGCTTGCAAGGCGCGTTGGAGATTTTGCGATCAGCCGAGATAGGAGTGGGTGAGGCGTCGCGCGCGGTCCGAGATTACCTGGACCGGTTGGAGGCAGACCCCGACCGTCTGGAACACGTGGAGTCGAGGCTGGCGCTGATCGACCGGCTGAAGCGCAAATATGGGACATCTCTAGCCGAGGTCTTGGCGTTCCTGGACAACGTGCGCGCGCGGATCGAGGCGGTCGAGACGGCCGGAGAACGGAAGGCCACGCTGGAACAGGATCTGGCATCCGCGAGCGAAGCATATCGCGAAGCGGCGGGAGCTTTAACCAAGTCACGTGGCGCGGCTGCGCAGAAACTCGCCAAGAAGGTGGAAGGCGAGCTGGCCTCACTGGCGCTGGAGAGCGCTGTTTTCCGGATCGAGATTAAGCCGGGTGTTTGGTCTGAGCGGGGTGCTGACCGGGTGGAGTTCCTTATCTCGGCCAACGTGGGTGAAGAGCCGCGTCCGCTCGATAAAGTGGCCTCTGGCGGCGAACTGTCGCGCATTGCACTGGCACTCAAAACCTCGGTTGGCGTTACTGTCGCCCCAGTTGGCCGGAAAAACCGGACGCAGCGTACGCTGGTGTTCGATGAGATCGACAGTGGCATCGGAGGCGGTGTGGCCGAAGCGGTTGGCCGCAGGCTCAAGAAGCTGTCGGTGGCGAGCCAGGTGCTGTGCGTGACACATTTGGCGCAAGTCGCCGGTTTCGCCGACCATCACTATTTCGTCGAAAAGCGCGAGGTGAAGGGGCGCACCATCGCCGAGATCGAAGAACTGCAGGGCGAGGCCCGCACGCGTGAGATCGGCCGCATGTTGTCGGGCCAGCGGGTGACGGCCGAGGCGTTGAAGCACGCCGAGCATTTGATCCGGCTGGGCGCGGAGTCAGGCCGCTAGTCATTCTTGCTTGCAAATGCCCGCCGCAATCAAAACACGCGCGGCGCTGCGCTCCTCGGAGTGGCTCCTGATCGGCTACTTCAGCTATGTGGCTTTGATCACTCCTCTATTTCCGCTGGACCCGCAAGTAAAATGGCTGGCGCTCGCGGTATTGGTACTGGTCGCCAGCTTGCTAGCGGCGCTTGCGGTTGCAGAATGGTACGGTAGCCGGGAACTCTTCAGCATCGTACGCGACTGGATTCCCTTGGCGCTGACGCTGATCGCCTACCGGGAAATGGATTGGTTCTCACCGCTGATGCGGGAATATGATCTAGAGCTACGGTGGGTGGAGTGGGATCGCAGCCTTTTGTATGGCGCCGGTTTACAGCGTGCTATTGAATGGCTGGGCGCGTTGCTGCCGACGTATCTGGAGTTCTGCTACCTGCTGGTATACGCGGTGGGCCCGATCTCGGTGGCATTGTTGTACGGTCAACGGCGGCGGGAATTGGTGAATTATTTTCTGCTGTTGTATCTGGCAGGGACGCTGCTGGCGTACGCGCTGTTACCGTATTTTCCATCCGACCCGCCGCGCACGCTGTTCGGCGAAAGCGACCTGCCCAATGTGATCACGCCCATGCGGAGATTCAATCTCTGGATCTTAAGGGGCTACGGAATTCACTCCAGCGTTTTTCCGAGCGCGCACGTATCATCGGCATTTTCGGCGGCATGGGCGCTATTCTGGCTGCTGCCGCAAAAACGAAAATTTGGCTGGATGATGCTGGTTTACGCCGTGAGCGTGGCTGTGGCAACGATCTACGGGCGCTACCACTACGCCGCGGATGCGATCGCGGGGCTGGGTGCCAGCGTAATCGCGACCCTTATGATTCTTCCGTTTGCGTTTCGTCGCCCTCGTCGTGCTCGCGGCCTTCCTTGATGGCCTTGAGACGCTCTTCGCGGCGTCTGGCGCGTTCAGCGGCGCGTTTCACGAGCTCGGAGCCGACCAGCTCGAGCATGGCCTGTTCGGCGCCGTCCCCCTTGCGTGGACCCAGGCGCACGATACGCGTGTAACCGCCATTGCGCTGACCAAAGCGAGTGCCCAATTTGTCGAAGAGCTTCTTCACGGAAGCGGGAGTTCGTAGGAAGGCCGCGGCTTTCCGGCGGGCGTGGAGGGTATCCTCTTTCGCCAGGGTGATCATTTTTTCCACCAGAGGCTTGGCGGCTTTGGCCTTGGGAACGGTCGTGACTATACGCTCTTCCTCAATGACGCTGGTCACCAACCCACGGAGTAGCGAGTCGCGCGCGCCGACATTGCGCTTTAGCTTAAATCCAGCTCGTCCGTGTCGCATGGCTATTCAGGCGCCTCATCAAGACCCTGCTCGTCATCCTCTTCCGGTCCGGGAGTGAAATGAGGAAGGGATCCAGGAGCCGGGACCAAGCGCCCCTGCGCGTCGAATTTCATTCCAAAACCCAAACCCAGATTGGAGAGGATCTCTTTAATCTCATTCAGCGACTTGCGCCCGAAATTCTTGGTGCGCAGCATCTCGGCCTCGGTTCTTTGCACCAGGTCGCCGATGGTCTGAATGTTGGCGTTCTTCAAGCAGTTGTAGGAGCGCACGCTCAACTCCAGCTCTTCCACCGAGCGGTTGAGCACTTCGTTCATCTGATTCATGGCGCGCTCGGCCGGCTCTTCGGCGGTTTCGGGGATCTCTTCGAAGTTGATGAAGATGGCCATGTGATCCTTCAGGAGCTTGCCGGCCTGGCCAATGGAGTCCTGGGGAGAAATAGCGCCGTTGGTCCAGACTTCGATGGTCAGCTTGTCGTAGTCGGTCATCTGGCCGAGGCGCGCGGCTTCGACAGTGAAATTCACTTTGCGCACCGGCGAGTGGACCGAGTCGATGGGGATGTAGCCGAGGGGCAGATCCTCGTCGTAGTTGCGGTCGGCCGAGACGTATCCGCGACCGGTCTTGAGACGCATTTCGATGTTGAGCTTTCCACCCTCGCCGATGGTGGCGATCGGCATATTACGATCGAGCACTTCGACGTCCTGATCGGTTTCGATCTGACCGCTCAGAACCAGGCCAGCCTTATCGACTTTGAGACGGGCGATGCGCGTGCCCTCGCCGATCATCTTGAACGGCACCTGCTTGAGGTTGAGGATGATATCGGTGGCGTCTTCAACCACGCCGGGAATGGGGCTGAACTCGTGGGCCACGCCATCGATCCGAACCGAGGTGATGGCCGCGCCTTCAATGGAGCTGAGCAATACGCGGCGCAGGCCGGTGCCGATGGTGGAACCGAATCCGCGCTCGAACGGTTGGGCGGTGAACATGCCGTAACGCTCGGTGAGCGTCTCGGTGTTGGCAACTAGTCTTTTGGGTTTCTGGAAGCCTTTGAACATAAATTTGTTATTCCTATTTATTTCGAATACAGCTCGACGATCAACTGTTCGTTGAGCTGAATCTGGACGAGTTCTTCACGCTTGGGGTGTGCGAGGACGCGTCCTTTCAAGTTATCGCGATCGACCTCGAGCCAGTTGGGCGAGGGCGCATGCGCGGTGGCGTCGCGGGCCGCCAAGATAGTTAGATTATTCTTGCTCTTCTCGCGAACTTCAACGACGTCGTTGGTCCTGACATCGAACGAAGGGATGTTGACCTTGCGGCCATTCACCATAATGTGTCCGTGGCGCACCAGCTGGCGGGCTTGGTTGCGGCTGGTTCCGAGTCCCATGCGGTATACGACGCTATCCAGACGCCGCTCAAGCGAGCTCAATAGCGTTTCGCCGGTGATGCCCTTCTGGCGGCGGCCTTCTCAAACATGTTGCGGAACTGGCCTTCGAGCAATCCATAATAGCGGCGCGCCTTTTGCTTTTCGCGCAACTGAAGACCATAGCCAACCAGCTTCGGCTTACGATCCTTGCCATGCTGGCCGGGAGCGAAATTGCGCTTCTCGATAGCACACTTTTCGGTGTGGCAGCGCTCGCCCTTCAAAAATAACTTCATGCCCTCGCGCCGGCAAAGCCGGCAGACGGGACCGATGTATCTAGCCATTCGTCATCTATACCTTTCCAAAAGGTGCAGTTTACGACCCTTACTGAGCCTTCTTCCTGCTTAACCACAAGCGTTCACACGAGTGTGAACGCGGCACGCACGAGTGCGTGCGCTACTATACTCGACGCTTCTTGGGCGGCCGGCACCCGTTGTGCGGGATCGGCGTACGATCTTTGATCGCCCTTACTTCAATTCCAGCGGTTGCCAGAGCGCGCACGGCCGATTCGCGTCCGGCGCCCGGCCCGCTTACCCGAACCTCTACCGTTCGCAGACCGTATTCCTTGGCCTTGTTGGCGGCGGTCAAGGACGCCTGCTGCGCGGCGAACGGAGTCCCTTTTCTCGATCCACGAAATCCCAACGAACCTGAGCTCGACCAGGCCAGAACATTGCCCACCTGATCGGTGAACGTGACTATAGTGTTGTTGAACGACGCCTGGATGTGCATGATGCCGTTGCTGACAACCTTCTTCTCTTTCTTCTTGAAGGTCTTCTTCTTGCCGGTCTTTGCGGGGGCTTTTGCCATGTATTAGTCCTTAGGTCTTGCCGGTTGCTTTCTTCTTGTTGGCGACGGTGCCGCGGCGCGGGCCTTTGCGGGTGCGCGCGTTGGTATGGGTCCGCTGGCCGCGAACCGGCAGACCACGGCGATGGCGAAGACCGCGATAGGCGCCCATTTCGATGAGCCGCTTGATGTTCATCGAGACTTCCTTGCGCAGGTCTCCTTCGACGGCCCCTTCGTTTTCGATCAAGGTACGGATCTTGTTGACCTCGTCCTCGGTCATGTCAGCCACTTTCTTATTGGCATCCACGCCGGCCCGGTGCAACAAGGAAAGCGAACGAGCCCGGCCGATACCGTAGATATAAGTGAGACCGATTTCGGCCCGCTTTTTGGCTGGTAAGTCGACACCTGCAATACGCGCCATATGATTCCTTTATCCTTGCCGCTGCTTATGCTTGGGGTTGGTGCAGATGACCCGCACCACGCCCTCGCGGTTGATCACCTTGCATTTATCACACATCTTTTTGACAGAAGCTCGAACTTTCATATTCACTCCCTGGCGTCGGCACGACTGCCAACGCGGCACGCATGCGTGCGTGCGCTACAAATTTACTTCAGTAACCGAACAATTCTTCCTCGGCCCGGATCGTGGGGCGATAATTCCACCTCCACCCGATCTCCCGGCCGCATCCTCACAAAATTCGTTTTCGTCGCCGAGGCGGCATGAGCGAGAACCAAATCCTGATTCTCCAGCTTCAAGCGAACCACAGCGTTCGGCATTAACTCGACTACTACAGCCTCAATCGGCTTCACGGCCGTGTCAGCACCCACGGTCCGTTCTCCGTTACCGCGACGCAATGCTCGAAATGAGCCGACACCGAACCATCCTTGGTCACAGCGGTCCATTTGTCCGATAAAACGCGCATCTCCGGGCCGCCGGCATTCACCATGGGCTCGATGGCGAGCACCATGCCCTCTTTCAGCCGCGGATTCTCGTTTCTGCGATCCACATAATTCGGAATCTGGGGCTCTTCGTGCAACTTAGTTCCGATTCCATGGCCCACCATCTCCCGAACCACGGAGAATCCATTCTGGATGACGTGCTGCTCCACGGTCCCACAAATATCAAACAGCCGGTTACCAGCCCTAGCTTTGTCGATGGCCATCTCGAGCGATTCCTTAGTGACTTGCAGCAGGCGTTTTGTCGAATCGCTGATTTCACCGACTGGGAGTGTAATGGCCGAGTCGCCAAAATAGCCATCCAACTGGACGCCGGTATCGATGGAAACGATGTCGCCCTTCTTCAACTTTCTCTTGGCCGACGGCATTCCGTGAACGATCTGCTCATTGACCGAGGTACACAGAACATACGGATATTTGCTGCCGGCGGTCGGCGTGTAATAGCCCTTGAAAGCCGGCCTGGCGCCCGCATCCTTCATCATCTTTTCGGCCGCTGCTTCCAAATCCTGGGTGGTAACGCCTTCTTCCACCATCTTCCCCAGCTCTTGCAGGATCTGCCATACCAGCAGACCACTGCGGCGCATCTGTTCCAGCTCCTTTTTATTCTTGCGGATAATCATCTCCGTCCGAGCGCAGAACGCCTCCAGGGCGGGAGGGGATCGGTACCTTTATTGTAGAACACTCTGAGGCTCATTAGAAACTCCCCGGGACGGCTCATTAGAAACTGCGCGGGGTGGCTCATTAGAAACTGCTCCGGCGGCCGCGAATCCGGCCCGCCCGCGGTGTGAAGCCCTCATAGTGCCGCATGATGAGCTGCGCCTCGACCTGATTGACTGTATCCATCGCCACACCGACGACAATCAGGAGAGAAGTTCCGCCGAAGTAAAAGTTAACATTCAGGCCGTCCAGCAGCCAGCGGGGAAAATAAGTATCTATCCAGTTGCCGACTAAGGGCAAGCGCTGCAACTTGATACCGGCGATCATGATCTGCGGGATCAGCGACAAGACCGAGAGATAAAGACCGCCGACCACGGTGATCTTGGTCAGGATCTTGTTCATGTAATCGGCCGTGTTCTTGCCAGGCCGGATGCCTGGAATAAACCCCCCGTATTTGCGCATGTTATCCGCCGCTTCATTGGGGTTGAAGATGATGGATACGTAAAAGAAGCAGAAGAAGATGATGAGGACGCAGAAAAGCAGGTAGTAGAGCGGCTGGTTGCCTCCGATGGAATTCAACATTCCGCTCAGGAACGCGCTGCTTTTCACAAATTGCACGGTCATCAACGTCTGCGGAAAAGCGAGCAATGAAGAAGCGAAGATTACCGGAATTACGCCGCCGGCATTTACTTTGAGCGGCAGGTGCGTGGACTGGCCACCCATCATGCGCCGCCCCACCACGCGCTTGGCATATTGCACCGGAATCCGGCGCTCACCGCGCTCGACCAGCACGATGAATCCTACGACCGCCACCATCATCGCCAGGATGACAATCAGATGGATAGGCGTCCACTCCTTAGTGACAAACACGTGCTCGTAGATGTTCTGAATGGCCCGCGGCAACCCGACTACAATGCCCGTAAAAATGATCAGCGACATCCCGTTTCCGATGCCGCGCTCGGTGATCTGCTCGCCCAGCCACATGATGAACGCGGTGCCGGTGGTCAGGCTGAGCATGGTCATCAGCATGAAGCCGACGCCGGGATTCAACACGAATCCGCCTTCCGCTTTCTCCAGCGTCAAGGCGATTCCGAAGGATTGCATCAAGGCCAGGATGACGGTCAGGTAGCGCGTCCACTGCGTGATTTTTCGGCGACCAAGTTCGCCTTCCTTCTGCAGTTTTTCGAGCGTCGGCACGACTACCGTCAGCAATTGCAGGATGATAGACGCCGTGATGTACGGCATGATGCCGAGGGCGAAGATGGTCAGCCGCCGCAGCATGCCTCCGCTGAACAAGTCGACGAAACCGAAGATGCCACCCGAGTTCTGGTTGAAGAATTCCTGGAGGCGGTTGGCATCGATGCCGGGCGTGGGAATGTGGCCGCCCAGCCGGTAGATAGCCAGTAGGCCCAGCGTAAACAAGATGCGTCTGCGCAGGTCCGGAATCCGGAAGATATTTGCGAAGGCTTCGAAAAATTTCATCTTTGCCTACCTCGAGATTTCACAACCGCTCCCTGGCGGTCACGGCTCAGTAACACTCCCGATCACTTCGCCACTACCACCGGCCTTCTGGATCTTCTCCAGAGCCGATTTCGAGAAAACATGCGCCTTTACTGTAATCTTTCGGGTCAGCTCGCCGGAGCCGAGAATCTTGAGGCCAGTGCCCAGTTTCTTGATCGCACCGAGCTCCAGCAAACGGCCCGGATCGAATGCTTCCCCTTCGAGTTGCTCCAGGCGCCCGATGTTGATTATCGCGTACTCTTTCCGAAATATATTGTTGAACCCGCGCTTGGGCAAGCGGCGATGCAGCGGCATCTGGCCGCCTTCAAAGCCGCGCATGATGCTATAGCCGGATATGGATCTAGCTCCCTTGGCGCCGCGGCCTGAATATTTACCGCGACCGCTGCCCATGCCCTGCCCGATACGTTGCTTCTTATGCTTCTGCCCGCGGGGCGGTTTGAGTTTACTGAGGTTCATATTAGTCCTTCACGATTGCGAGCAGATGCGGCACTTTCGCGACCATGCCGCGAAACGCCGGCGTATCCGGCCGAAGCACAACGCGATTCATCGTCTTCAGGCCCAGCGATCGCACAATGGATTTATGTTTCTCGGGACAGCAGATGGTGCTGCCTATAAGCTTGATCTTGATCCAGCTAGCCTTGTCCTTGGTCATACTAAACTACCTTCTCCAGGCTCAATCCGCGCATTTCCGCTACCTGGGCCTTGTCGCGCAACTGTTCGAGTGCGTTGATGGTCGCTTTCACGACGTTGTGCGGATTGTGGGAGCCGATCGACTTGGTCAGCACATTGGTGATTCCAACCGCCTGAATCACGGCTCGAACCGGACCGCCGGCGATCACTCCGGTGCCTGCCGGAGCGGGTTTCAGCAGCACCAGACCGCTGCCAAAGCGTCCCAACACGGCGTGCAAGATGGTTGTTTCGAGAACGTTGATCTTGCGCAGATTCTTTTTCGCCGACTCGATGCCCTTCTTGATGGCGGCGGGAACTTCCTTGGCCTTGCCGGTCCCAAAGCCCACGATCTTGGCGCCCGGATCGCCTACTACTACGAGCGCGGAAAAGCTCAGATTCTTGCCGCCCTTCACCACTTTGGTGACGCGGTTAATCGAAACCACTTGCTCTTTCAGGTTCAAAGAACCGGCGTCGATTCGTTTTGCTGAGGGTGTAGCAGCCATTCGTTAGAACTCCAATCCTGCTTGTCGAGCGGCATCGGCCAATGCTTTGATCCGGCCATGGTACAGATAGCCGCCGCGATCGAATACAACTTTCTTGACACCTTTGGCTTGGGCGCGCTCGGCGATCAGTTTGCCGACCAGCTTGGCGCCCGCCAGGTTTCCACCGTTGCCGGCGCCTTCCTTTTTCCCGCCCGATGATGCGGAAGCGACGGTGTGCCCTTTGCGGTCGTCAATCACCTGCGCGTAAATGTGCTTCAAACTGCGGAATACGGCCAGGCGCGGCCGCTCCTCACTGCCCCGGACCCTCAAGCGGATCCGTGAATGAATGCGAACACGAACGTCGTTCTTGGAAGATTTCGCCATCTTACTTCGCTCCTGCCGCTCCTCCGGCTCCGGTCTTGCCCACCTTCTTGCGCAAGGCTTCGCCGGTGTAGCGTATGCCTTTGTTCTTGTAGGGGTCGGGCGGACGCAAAGCGCGGATATTTGCGGCTACCTGGCCAACCATCTGCTTGTCATATCCGGTGAGTACCAAGTGGGTCTGTTTGTCGATCTTGAGCTCCACGCCGGGCGGCAACAAAACTTCGATGGGATGCGAGTAGCCCAGTGTGAAAGTTGCGATATTGCCCTTCACGTCGCCGCGATAACCGACGCCCGTGATATCCAACTCGCGGGTAAAACCGGTGGAGACGCCCTGCACCGCGGACGCGGCCAAGGCACGTGTCAGCCCATGCAACGGAGCAAGTTGATCCGATTCGCGCGCGAACACCAGGTTTCCATCGGCCTGTCGAGGCTCGATGCCCTTCGGAAGCGGCACTGTAAGCTTGCCCTTCGGTCCTTCGACGAGCAACTCGTCGCCCATGGTGATCTTCACGCCTTTCGGCAGTGGAATAGGTTTGTTTCCGACTCTCGACATATGTATTACCTCACTACCAGAGCTGGCAGAGGACCTCTCCGCCGACGCGCTCTTTACGCGCCGTGCTGCCGGTCATGACGCCGCGCGGAGTGGTCAGGATGTTGATGCCCAACCCGCCCAGCACTTTGGGAACTTCCCGGCTGCCCACGTAGACGCGACAGCCCGGCCGTGATACGCGTTCGATGCGCGAAATTACCGGCACATTGCCGGGCGTATATTTCAGGTAAATGCGAATGCTTCTCTTGATGCCTTCATCGGCCAGCTTGAAGTTCATGATGAAGCCCTCTTCTTTGAGAATGCGGGCGATCTCCATCTTCAGCTTCGAGGACGGCACGTCCACTTTGGGATGATGCGCCATCTGAGCATTGCGGATTCGCGTCAGCATGTCGGCGATTGGATCGGATGTGGCCATAGTTTCTTGTCCCCGTAATCCTTTCGCCTACCAGCTGGCCTTGATCACGCCGGGAATCTCGCCGGCCAGGGCGAGCTTCCGGAAACAGATCCGGCACAAGTTGAACTTCCGGATATAGCCGCGCGGCCGCCCGCAGCGGAAACAGCGGTTGCGAAGCCGGATCTTCACCCGGGGCGGGCAGTCCTTGGACAACATCTTGATCTTGGTTTTCTCTTCTTTCGCGATCTTGGCTGTAGTTGCCATGTGAGCTTTATTCCTCGAATCCTTACTGCCGGAACGGCATTCCCATCTGTTTCAACAGCGCGAGCCCTTCGGCATCGGTCTTCGCCGTGGTGGTGATCGAAATATTCATTCCCTTGACCTTCTCGACCTTGTTGTAGTCGATCTCGGGAAAAATCAGCTGGTCCTTGATTCCGAGCGTGTAATTGCCGCGCCCATCGAACGATTTGCTGGAGACGCCGCGGAAGTCGCGGACACGCGGCAGCGCCACGTTCATCAGGCGATCTAAAAACTCGAACATCCGGTCACCGCGCAACGTGACCATTACGCCGATCGGCATGCCCTCACGCAGCTTGAAAGCGGCGATCGATTTCTTCGCTTTGGTTATCACCGGTTTTTGCCCGGCAATCTGCCCCAGCTCGTGCACCGCGCCATCCATCAGCTTGGCATTCTGGGTGGCCTCGCCCAAGCCGATATTCACAGAGACCTTTTCGAGTCTCGGCACGGCCATGACGTTCTTGTAGCCGAATTCCTTCACCAGGGCGGGAACGACGTGATCCTTATAATGATGCCTGAGCCGAGCGTCCGCTTTCTTGGACTGCTTGGGGGGCTTGGGCCCTGCTTCGGCTTTTGGGCCTTCAGGCGACTTAGCAGCCGCCTCCTTCTTAGACCCTTGCTGCGCCTTAGGCTCCTTCTTCGAGCCCTGCTGCGGTTTAGAAGCTTCTTCTGGTTTCTTTTCCTTTGCCATTGATCCCTGCTTTTCTAGGCGCGTTTGTCTATGGACTCGCCGCTCTTCTTGGCGATGCGCACGCGCCGCTCCGATGTGCCGGAGCCTTCCATTTTGTACCCGACGCGCGACGCCACGCCGCCGGACGTCAGAACCATTACGTTCGAGATCGAGATCGCGCTCTCGCGCTCGGCGATTCCGCCTTTGATCTGTTTGGACGGATTAGGCCGGGTGTGGCGTTTAATCATCGAAACACCCTCCACCAACACCTTTCCTACCGCGCGATCCACGGAAATTACGCGCCCGGTCTTGCCTCTGTCTCGTCCGGCGATGACCTTCACCTGGTCATCCTTCTTAATGCGGACTTTTATAAACCGCCGACTGTTGTCCTTGGGGCGCGGCATCAGATAACCTCCGGGGCAAGGGAAACAATCTTCATGAATTTCTTGTCGCGCAACTCTCTCGCCACGGGCCCGAAGACGCGCGTGCCTACCGGCTCTCCGACCTCGTTGATCAAGACCGCGGCATTGGAATCGAAACGGATGTAGGTACCGTCTTTGCGGCGCGATTCCTTGCGCATCCGAACGATGACGCAGCGCACCACTTTGCCCTTTTTGATAGGAGACTCGGGAGTCGCTTCTTTAACGCTGGCGGTGATCACGTCGCCCAGGCCGGCTCGCAATCCCAGATCGCCTCCACGGGGCAAAATGCACTGCAATTTGCGAGCGCCGCTGTTGTCGGCGACTTCCAGCATGGTTCGCATCCCAATCATGACGATTTCCTCTTGGTTCCCTTGGCGGTCGGGGACTTCGACCCGGCCGTCGGCTGCATCAAATCCAGATCCACGGCGCTGGGCTCCACCGCTACTTGCACGGCTTTTCGCAGCACCTCGCCCAGCCGCCATCGCTTCAGCTTGCTGATAGGACGACATTCGATGATGCGCACCACGTCGCCCACCTGCGCGGTTTGTTGCTCGTCGTGAGCGTAGAATTTCTTGCGCTTATTGATGATCCGCTTGTAGACCGGATGCTGAACTCGCCGGGTGACTTCCACCACGATGGTCTTCTGCATCTTGGACGAGACCACCTGCCCAACTTTCTCGTTCTTATTGCCGATGGGTTTCTGTTCTGCTGTCTCCGCCGTGGCCATATCTCACTTACCTTTCTTTTTCTTCTTTTTTGCCACCGGTTCGGGTGCCGTATCCGGGTGCAGCTCACGGTCCCGCAGGATGGTCAGCATCCGTGCGCGATCTTTTTTTAAAGTTCGCAGTTTCTTCAGGCCGTCGGTCTGTCCCATAGCCATTTGAAATCGGATACGGAAGGCCTGCTCGCGCATCTCTCCGGTTTGTTTGCGAAGTTCGGTGCTGTCCAGTTCTCGTACTTTGTCGGCTCGCATCGTTATTCTCCGGCGTTTACGCGGCTCACCAGCTTGGTGGGCAGCGGCAATTTTCCCGCCGCTAATCGGAAGGCCTCTTCGGCCGTGGCCTTGGGCACGCCTTCCATCTCGAAAAGAATCTTGCCCGGGCGGATGACACACACCCATTGCTCCGGAGCGCCCTTGCCTTTTCCCATACGGGTTTCAGCCGGCTTCTTGGTGATGGGCTTGTCGGGGAACAACCGGATCCAAACCTTGCCGCCGCGCTTAATAAAACGCGTCATCGCGACACGGGCGGCTTCAATCTGCCGGTCGGTGATCCAACCGCAGCGCATGGCTTTGAGACCGTAGTCGCCGAACGCTAGCGTAGAGCCTCGCCAGGCTTTCCCGGTCATGCGCCCGCGCTGCTGTTTTCTGTATTTGACCTTTTTGGGCATCAACATGAGAGTCAGTCTCCAATAGTTCGATTATTCCGGCTTCTCCCGCGGAGGCTCGGGCGGCGTACCGGATTCCGGCGCGGCGCTATCGTGTTTCAACTCCTGCTTCCAGCTGGGCTGCGGCGGAGCGAGAGGAGGCAAAATCGGCGCAGGCTTAGAAGTCGAGGACAGATCCGGCGGAGCCGATTGCGTTGCGGGACCGCTGGCTTCGATAGGCGCTACGGGCGTTGGCACAGGTGGACGGCGCTCGCGGCGGTCGCGCAAGGGTGGACGGCGCGGTTCCGGATCGTTACGCAGCG
>Ga0210401_10001100_pt1 | contig 32082 bp, 22 predicted proteins | sample IncBWH32MmetaG_FD_150866 | JGI IMG/M metagenome (GOLD analysis project Ga0210401, IMG submission 150866) | Forest soil microbial communities from Barre Woods Harvard Forest LTER site, Petersham, Massachusetts, United States - Inc-BW-H-32-M | ecosystem: Environmental > Terrestrial > Soil >...
GCAGAACCCCGAGTGTCTTGCCGTCGGGCGACCAGTAGAAGACGCGTGTAGTATCCGAAGGAAAGTTCGTGATCCGGTGCTTCTCCGAGCCATTCAGGGGATGGATCCAGATATTGTCGCCGCCATTAGTACGCCGGAAAGCTCAATGATGTCCTGTTTCTGGAAAATCGCGATAATGGAGAGAATGGCGTTGATGATCGGAACGCCCGATACCGGCAAGAGGATCGATACCAATAATAGCCATACCCACACGTGCATAACTCCCCCTAGTTCTGAATTCTCGTATTGCAACCAGACCCCCAGCGTTTCCGCGCGTTGCGTCGATCGCTTGCCCCTGATATTTCCGTCAAGAGTATTTCAATGTTTCGTCACGCACTTTGCCTGCACTTCACGGTCCTAATTGTGTACTCGTGAAATCCAGTGAAAGAGCGACTGTGAGAGAAGATTTGTTACGCTCGACAACTCGGAACTAGGGTGCTGACTGCGAGCGCAAAGGCCCTGACGACTACGCGCACGCGAGCGAAAGAAAGCTGCTTGGTAGATCTCGAAAGTCGGGCTGCAACTCACTCATCACGCTTTCCAAAACGCCTTTCGGTGATCAAGGCCGCATCTGTGAGCCCCGGCGCGTCGGCCTAAAGTGCATATGCAGCGTCAGCCCGAGTGGAGATCCACGCTTGCTAAAAGTGTGTCATTTGCCACAACTCGGCATGTAGGAGTGCCTCATTTGCCACATTTTTGAAGTCGGTACGCACGTCGGGCGTCCCGAGTCCCTTTCCGCCAGTCGGGACACTCGGGACAAGCGTGTAAATGCCTACTGCAACCGTCCTGACTAATTCGAGCGACTCCGAAGATTCGGGGCAAACTCGAGTGTACTCGTAATATTTTCCGCGCCCTGACAACGCGTCCGGGAGTTCGAGGTCCTTGCCGCCACTTTGCCGGGGAAATCGGGTCTTTTTCATGCGAACGTATTCTAGTGGAGATTATCGAAGGCAGGTCCTGGAGATGAACCCTTTCGCATCAAGGTTACGTGATGCCGCAGAAGGTCGAACTGGCGCATAACCCATCTCTGATCATGCTTAGTTCCTAGGAGCAACTGGTTGTACTTGGGACTCATTCGCTCCACACCGGCAGCCCCGGCGCGAGTGTACGCGTGAATGCAGAAATGAAGAGTGATCTTTCGCCACCTGAGACCGTCCGCAAAAGACGCTCCTACGTAATCACGCGGGAACTTGAGTGTCCCCTTATCGATTTCTACGTCTGGCCAATCAAGCGGCTTGTTGTCTGGTCCGCACCAGAAGTTTACCGCTCCAATTCTCGCATCGTAGTAAGACCCCTTGTCGAGATCCAATTCGCAAGCGTACTTGCGCAATGCTACCCACTCGGCATGGAGAACCTTCATCTCAAGAAAGCAACCCGCGAAATCACATCTGTGTTTCTCGGCCAACGCTCTCATTCCCCAGCGCTCGATGAGTCGGACTGGAAAGATCCGCGAAGCTCTCAGCGCCAAGCGAAGCGGGCCCGCCAATCGTAACCGACCCCCTGTCAGGGAGGAAATATCATTGTGAGAGTCAGCGTCGCGGGATGTCATGTCTTCAATGTTGTGTGTCGCACAGCCAAGGGCATTTGAAGGACCGAACTGTCTTTCGCGCGAATTCGGCTGACAAAGAGCTGACCTTTGCCTGTGTAATCCACGTTCTAGATGCAAGCCAAACATCGCGCGACCCCAGACCGATCGACGAGCGATTGGTCGATATGATACAGCCCGATGGCAATTGCGGCTTATTTGCAGTACCCTGGCGGATTTGGATTGACTGCCTCAGCCTGTCATTCACCGCTGGGCTCAACCGAGAGGTCCTCGCACTACATCGGGTTGCAGAGTTCTCAGTGCGCGTTTGATCTAGGCCTCCAGCGTGCACTCGGTGTGCTCGTCCCTGAGCCGCAAGGAAAGAACGGCTCTGGTGCAAAACGCGTGGGTCGCAGGCGATGACGAAGAGATGGGTAGTGTTGCAACTTGCCGAGCCGCGGGCTGGTAGGCTGAAAGGACCGTGACGACTCGACCAACGATCTTCAAATGGCGACAGACCGAGCCGGCGGTCATTCTCTGCGCCGTTCGTTGGTACCTTCGTTACTCGTTGTCGTTGCGCGATGTTGAAGAGCTCTTATTGGAGCGCGGCCTCGCAGCCGATCACACGACGGTGTGGCGTTGGGTGCAGCGATATGGCCCCGAACTGGAATTACGGATACGGCGGCATCTCGAGGCGACCAACAACCTTTTCTCCTTTTGCCTCAGGCTGGTTGCGGTCGTGACAAGTCATCACTCCGGTTCGGAGAAAGAGCAAGCACAATCTTGCGGAGATTAAGCTGATGAGGCGAATGCCGCTACCGGGTTCAGGGGAATTGGCGCGTGCGGTCCCTTTTTTAATGGGGCGACAAAATCAACAAGATGGGGTCTCTAGCGACCAACAAAAAGTAGTTGTACAATCTCTTCTCAGATGAAGGCCGCTGAACGGCTTCGATCCCAAAATCCTTGGGAAAGACACTGGCGTTTGACGCCTTGTCACAGGATGGATCATCAGTTTCAATTTGACCGCGCGGATAGAGGGAGCTAATTCATGACGGCTATTGTAGAAAGCGAAACATCGTTGAGCGTCTCGCTCAGCGCTTACGGGAAGGCAAGATCCACCGTTCAGGCAACGCCACTTGACGCCTAGGATTTACGGACAATCCAGGCACACTCGCGGGCGTGCAATTATCTCGTCCTGGGATGCTTTATCTCCGGGACAACCCGCTAACAAAGGAACCGCTGAAGCCCGAGCATATCAAGAACCGCCTTCTCGGACATTGGAGATCAGCGCTAGCCCGGCCTTTCACGTATAGGTGAAGCTAAGTCCCCTGGTAAGTAACGTTGGAGGTGCAAAGGCATGAGCGGATCGTTACCTGTCGTCTTTCTAGTGGATGTGGACGATACATTGCTTGAGAACGACCGCATTCAAAACGACCTCCGAGAGCATCTCGAACGCGAGTTTGGCGCAGATTGTCGGGACCGCTACTGGAAGATCCTCGAGGCCCTCTTTGAAGAGCAGGGCTATCGCGATTACCTCGGCGCTTTACTACGTTATCGGATTGAGCATCCGACGGACATTCGTTTGCTGGGTATGTCCTCGTACTTGATGGATTATCCCTTCGCCGACCGACTCTATCCCGGTGCTCTCGAGGTGCTGAATCGGCTGCGGAGTTGGGGGCAGACCGTGATCCTTTCGGATGGCGATGTGGTTTTTCAACCGCGTAAGGTCGAGCGTTCCGGGATCAGCGAAGCCGTCGGGGGACATGTGCTCATCTACGTTCACAAGGAGCAGGCACTGGCCGATGTCGAGCGACGCTACCCGGCGGAGCGCTACGTAATGGTGGACGACAAGCTGCGCATCCTTGCCGCGACGAAGAAGGCCTGGGGCGACCGCGTGACGACGGTGTTTCCGCGCCAAGGTAAGTTCGCGAACGACCCGGAGGTGCTCGCCGCCTATCCGCCGGCGGACGTGACCGTCGAGCGCATTGGCGACCTCCTTTCCTACGGACTTTCCAACCTGCGTGCCGTCTGACTCGCGCAGGCAGCTTTAGCTAACTGAGGATAAGAATTTCAATTTATGAGCCGCGGTCTCGTGAACGACACACGCGTAACAACTAGGACAGCTTTCTCCGCTCTAACGACCTGGATTACCTCCCCAACAGGATCACAATTGACCAGGTTCAGGAGGTCAAGATCAGTACGTCGAACGCGAATCCGGCTAGGGGCAACGGAGCGAGCCAGCGGTATCAGCATTTGGGGTTTCGCCACGCACGAATCGATCCGAAGCGAGTGGAAAATTGCATCGTCGTGTCATCGCTGGCGCTTTGGCCGCCTGATTGCTTGTTCAATAGCAGAACGCGAAGCAGCCTGTAAGTGCTCGCGCAAAAACGTAAACGACACGCTCGGCTTTCCCGGATGGCTAAACGGGGGCGGTAGCGGTGTGCACCACACGGCTCAACTGACTTGATGAGCGCGAACTAGGCAGTCTATGATTTTCGTCCGCCAAGGTTATATAACGACCATTCTCGTGACGCTCACAATCATATTCCAGAGCGCGGGCATGGCCGCCCTCATCCAATGGATAAAGGCTCAGTTTCCTAACGGCATTCACCGCCTCGGGCTTTTCCGCTCCTTTATCCTCGTGGTGCGATTCACCAGTCTGCTTGTCTGCTTGCACATGTTCGAGATTCTGTTGTGGGCGTCGTTTTATCGCTGGAAATGTTTTACGAGCTGGGAAGCGGCTTTCTATTTTTCGGCGGCAGACTATGCCAGCGTCGGGGCGGGAGATCTTTTTCTGAAACAAATGTGGCGGGCGATGGGCCCGGTAGAAAGTGTTACAGGTGTGCTCATGTGCGGGCTCTCCGCGAGCTTCCTGTTTGCCATTGTGACCCGGCTCATTCAACTCGAGGATCCCGGACTAACCGACTCGCGCGCTGGTGCTCCCACTTACGCAAGCAGCGGAGGTAGCGAACAGAGCTGGGCCGAGGCAACAAGAAATAGTGAGCATTAGAGATGTAGCCGGTGTCGGTTGCTGGCCCAGGTGTGGACTGACGCGGCCGGCAAGCAGGCGGGTCCGGTTTGTTCGGACCCCGCTCCCCGACGCTGGGCTGCGTTTTGGGGACATATGGGAGCTGTGTGAATTAAGGGGCCATGTCTGCTGAAGAACCTCTCAACCCTACTAACGCGCGTGGCCCGAACCAAGGCACGGAGCTCACCCAGGCCATGTCGCCGGAAGAAACCGCCGGTGCGGTGATCGGCCGCTATCACCTGTTGCAGAAAACCGGCGAAGGCGGCATGGGCGAGGTCTGGCTGGCCGAACAAAAAGAGCCCGTCCGCCGCCGCGTCGCCCTAAAACTGGTCAAAGCCGGCATGAACAGCCGCGAGGTGATCGCACGCTTCGAATCCGAGCGCCAGGCTTTGGCTCTGATGGACCACCCCGCCATCGCCAAGGTGCTCGACGCGGGCTCCACGCCGCAGCGAACTGCGTCTCACACCTCATTTGGTGAGCAAATGTCGGAGAGTTGGTAGTGACCGTAATGACCGCCGTGCAGTTTGGGTTTACGCGGGACGTTAGCCGCGATCCAGGAAAAGCGATCCGTTTGGCGGTTCGCTCCCGGTCTTTGCAACTCGCGCCTTATGTCGGCAACGCGAACTGCAGCGAGAAACTATGGGTGACCAATTGCAGTTCGAAGCTCGCTAGCGTTTAGGTGGAGTGAATTCTTTGCGGAAAGAGTATGACAGCGTGTGCTACGCGGTATAGCCGCCTTAATCGGGCAATACAAAGATCACGGCTTAGATGATAGCTCGCGAACGTAAACCCCGGTACTGGTATTTGTCAATGCGCAAGCTCTCGATCTTGTATTCCAGTGTCGACCTCGGAACCCCCAGCCTCCTGGCAGCTCCATCCGGACCCGAAACGCGCCCGCGGGTTTCCGCAAGCGCTGCTTCGATGAGTTCTCGTTCCCGGTTAATCAGAGACGGCTGCAGGCCGAACCAAGGCTCAGGTTCCGGCTGCAACCACGCCTTTTCTACGAAGAACGTGTCGGAGTCGCAGAGGATCATGGCTCGTTCGATGACATTTTGAAGCTCCCGGATATTGCCAGGCCAGTGATAGCCCTCGAGAAGCTCCACGGTCCGCTTTTCTACCCTTCGAATCCTCTTGCCTTCTTTAGCAGCGTAGCGTTCGATGAAATACTTCGCGAGCAAAAGAATATCTTGCGGGCGCTCGCGAAGAGGCGGGACATGGATTGGAAAGACATTCAACCGGTAGAAGAGATCCAGACGAAACTTCCCGGAACGAACCGCTGATGGCAGATCGCAGTTTGTAGCCGCAATTACACGGATGTCGACTGGAATGCTTTGAGTGCCCCCAACGCGCTCGAACTCGCGTTCCTGAAGCACGCGTAACAAGGCAACCTGCGTTTCGCTCGGCATCTCACCGATCTCATCGAAAAATATCGTCCCGTGGTTCGCGACTTCGAAGCGCCCGGCATGCCGCTGATTGGCGCCGGTAAAGGAGCCTTTCTCATGGCCGAAGAGGTCGGCCGCTATCAGCGACGGGGGAGTGATGGCGCAATTCATCCTCGTGAAGACCGACCGGGATCTACGCGACCTCTTGTGAATCGCGCGAGCGATCAACTCTTTTCCTGTGCCACTCTCACCGGTGATCAGAACGGTCGCATCGCTAGGAGCAACTCTCATCACCTGCGCGGTCACGCCGCAGATCGCCTCGGAAGAACCGACGATCTCCTCGAACATGGTCGTCGACAGAACCTCGTCGCGAAGGTCGCGCGTTTCCTCGTCCAGCTCCCCGATTTTCCCCAACGGCGCATCCTCGATTTCAATGGAGACGCTCCGGTTGACTGCGGGAGCTTCACCTAACCATCTTGTTAGTGCCGCCATACCTGATTCCTTCGTCAGCTATATTTTGATGCTCACGCGTCCAGGCCCTGTTTAACTAACTTCCATGTCGTTGGGTCGTGATCCCTCAAGCGGCTCGACAGAGCAGCTCGCCGCTTGGCGCTTGAATCTCTTCAAGATTGCCGTCTAAGGCTTCCTGGCACCGTATACAGAACTGAGCCCACGGCACGGCCGCAAGCCGTTTCGGGTGGATGTTTTCACCACACCCCTGGCATATCCCGAAGCTGCCTTCTTCGATACGACGGAGGGCCGCCCGAGCGTTTCGAAGTTGGTTAAATTCACGATCGAGGTTACAAACCGTGAGTGCGCGTTGCGAAGCCGCCTCGATCTCGTCCAATTGATCGGCGCTTCGCTCAACCGCGATCCCGTCGCGGTCGCGGGTGAAACGCCCCAGTTCAGCAACCTTGGCAGTTAGAATCGCTCGAAATCGGTTCATTTCAGTCTTAGTCATTGATCTCTCCTCTAACTCATGGACTGATTGTGGAGCCTTTCCCGTCGGACGCCAACCCGAATTCGAGCCGGACAGTTGCCTGCATAGTTGAGCGTGGAGTAACTCTTTTGGGCGATTGAGCGAGAACGGCTACGGTTGCTGAATCAAGCGTTTTCTTCCGATCAGGCGGGCATCGACGGCGAAAGCTCCAGGCCGGAGCATCGCCAGCGCGGCGCCAATTGCCCAGATTTAAACGGAATCGTCGTGCGTTTCGCTGCGATCCCCGATATCGAAAACCTTTCTTCCGAAACGGAGACCGTCAATCGACGATGCGCCCGGCCCGAGCATTGCCACGCTGGCGCTCAGCGCGGCTAATAGAATGTGGATCCACTGTTCACCGGTCGGCGCGCAGCCGGCTGAGAAAGCGATCCACAGCTCGTAGATTGCAATCACCACTGCTGCAAACCGTGTCCACAACCCTGCCAGCAGGACCAACGCCGCCATTCCTGCGACCACGTCCGATAAAACTCCCGATGAAACGAGGGTGGCGCCCGCTAACGAGCGATACAGGTCTGCTGCTGCCCAATAGACTAAAGGCGAGCTCACGCTAGCGCGTAGGAGCAAGAGACCGGCGCCCGGCCAGCCATCGGGAAAGGTTGAGAATCGAAGCTGCAGAGGTTCCCTTTTTTATCGTACGCAGTCCGCACGATGGTTCGGTACCCTGCAAAGATAATTCCGCACGCCTCTTTTGAGGCTAAGGCCGCGAGGCTAAAGTCCGATGATTCCGCGCTTTAGCCCAATCGTCACGGCGTGCGTCCGGTCATTGGCGCCGAGCTTCGCCAGAATGCTTCTGACGTAGCTTTTGACACTCTCCTCGCTGACGGAAAGCTGAGCCGCGATTTCCTTGTTGGCGTTCCCGCCCGCAATCAGTGTCAGTGTGCTGATTTCCCTTGGGCTCAACGCATTGTCGGTGGCATGCTCGGCGATGGCAACCGCAACCTCGGGACTCAAGCGCTTTTGCCCAGCGTGTACCGCCCGAATCGTGTCCAGCAGCTCCTTTCGCATGGAACCTTTCAGCAGATACGCCTGCGCGCCGGCCTTTAGCGCGCGGACCACCTGGACGTCGCCCTCATAGGTCGTCAGTACAATGATCCGTGCTTTTGGAAACTCGCCGCGAATCGCGCCGATCGCGTCGATGCCGTTCATGTTCGGCATCTGCAGGTCCATCAGCGTAACATCGGGCTGATGCTTGCGGAACTGTTCCACCGCCTCCAGACCATCAGACGCTTCCGCGATCAGCTTCATATCAGGCTGCGTCGCGATCAGGCGAACGATACCGTCGCGGACAATCGGGTGGTCGTCTACGCTGAGAAGCCGAATCACAAGCTCACCCTATCTTCCAGCGAAATAGCCGCCAGCCGGGCGTGCGGGCTGTTTTGTTGTAAGCAATCGAGCCTTTGACGCTCAACTCGATTTCCGTCCCGGCTTCCGGCCCGCTCGAGATGGTCAACTGTGAACCAATTTGCTTCGCACGCTCACGCATACCCCCCAAGCCGAAGTGTCCGGAGCGCCCTCTGTCCAGTACTTCCGGAGGGATCCCCGCGCCGTCATCTCGAATCCGCAAACGGAACAGCCGCTCGCCGAAGGTGATCTCCGCTTCAATGTGGCCTGCGCCGGAGTGCGCGAACGCGTTTCGCAGCGCCTCACAAGCAATGCGATAGATCTCATCTCGAATGATGGGATGCAGCTCCCGCTGCGGGCCCTCTGTCATCAAACGGAAGTTCGTGGAGAGCCCGGTTGCCAGCTTTTGCCCCAAGACGCGGAATGCCCCCGCCAGGTCATTCATATTTGCGGTACGCGAGCGTAAATCGTGCACGGCATTCCGCGCTTCCACGATCGTCTGGTCCCCAGTTTCCAGTGTTTCCTCCAGTTCTTGCTTTGCCTTTCCTGGAGGAAGCATCTCGTCTACTACCTGAAGACGGAGCATCAATCCCTGAAAACCTTGCAACAGCGTGTCGTGCAGCTCGCGCGCGATCCGCGTGCGCTCGCCCACTCGCTCTTCCAGGCCCAATTCAACGATTCGTCGCGTTATGGCCCAGCCGAAGAAGGCGGCGATTGAAAACGTAGAAATCGCCATGAGCGGCACCAAAGTAAGGATTCTCCTCTGCAAGTCTCGCATGCTTGCCATCGCATTCGTGAGCTCTTCACTCGACTCCTGATCGATGCTCTTCACCAGACCTGCAATCTGTGTCTCCATCACTCTCATTCCGCTAGCCAGCCGAATGCGGACGACCTCCCAGTCCCCCAGGGCTGCAAGGGAGGTCAAAGCCTCGACCTGTGACGGAAGATCGATCGCGATAGCGTCCAAAGTTGGCAAAAACGCTGGATCTACTCGGGTTACGGGAGGCAGATGAATGACAGTATTCCTTGTTTGCTGAATTTGCTCAAGCAGAGTCTTGCCCAATGGCTCAGCCTCGGTTATAAGGCGGTGTGCATCCATAGAATTTACAAGCTCTTCCAACCGTTGGTGAAATAAGAGAAGCTCTTCCTGAAGCCGCAAAACCGCGATGACCTGCTGATTCCCGCTGTTGAGACGCTCGCTTTGAATCCCAGCTATATGAAATTGCCAAACAAGAAGTCCGTTTCCGGCTAAAATCAGGCTGACTAAAACAATAAAGCTCAGCAGCAGGCGCGGACCAATGTTGAAATAGTTCAGGTGTGATCTCATTCGAAGCTCGCGCTCGTTGGGGGCTTAGGACGCACCCAGCCACAACCGCTGGGCACCCAGCTAGGGCGCCGTCCTGGGCGGTCCGGTACCGAAACCTGTAATTTCAATCAGTTGCTTTTCCAGTTCAGCCGCGGCTTCGGGCGCCGCTTTCCGCCCAGTCAGCACCGAATGCACGGCGATGAAGTAAGCTTTTGTAGCTCGCTCATATGCGGGACCCGTCGCGACGGAAGGCCGCGTGACGATGTTGCTCACGCGCTGACTCGCCGCTCCTTTTGGACGAACCTGCGGCTTTGAGATCGATGGAGGCTCGTAGACTACGGGCTGCCCAGGCAGGCCTCCAGCGCGGCTCTCCTTTTCGCTGGCTTGGATTTGGGCGCGAATCAAGAAGCGAACCAGGGCGACCGCCTCCTGGCGATGAGCCGAATGTAGGGAGACCGCCGTGCCGCTGCCTCCCAATGTCCCGGCCGAACCGCCGGGCCCGCCCGGCATGCTCGCAAAGCCGGTCTGGACCTTCGGGAGTGAACTTCGCCAGTAGATCTGGCGGCCTTGTCCACGTTTGGTAATTGGCGTCACTAGCCAGATGCGGTCGAATGCGGCCCCGTCTGAGTCGAAAACGTTCATGGAGTCGCGCTCCCGGTACGCAACCACGCCGGGTGGCGATATTCGGCCAATCCAGCGCTTCGCCCGCTGCCAGGCCCGAATCGACGCCGGGTTATTCACGCTGATTGTCCGATCCGGCTCGATGATACGTCCTCCTCCTTCGGCCACTTGCCATTCCAGTGCGTTGCACGCCAAAGCCTCAGCGGCTGTTCCCTGCCACACGTAGCCCCAGAAATCTTTCTTGCCTTTCGCGCGTTCACCCGCCTGGATTCGCTGGGCCATACTTTCAAGTTCATTCCATGTTTTGGGAGGATGATCGTAGCCGTATTCGCGCAGCAGATCCGTTCGATACTCTAAGCCTCCCATCGTCACGTAAGAAGGAACCGCCACGAGCTTCCCATTCACTGTGTAACTGGACAGTAATTGCGGCTCAATCAGCGGAATTTCAGCCGTCAAATAAGGCCGAAGATCGATCAAATCGGGTTCGAGAATCGCTGCCCAGATCAAATCGATATTCAGGAGATCGACGCCGGAACTACTCTCCCTTAGGAGCTTGCGTGAGAGCTCAAGGTAGTCGTGAGTACTCTCCGGTGTCGGAATATTCTTAATGCGGATACCGGTTTCCTGGGTGAACTGCTGCGACAAAGCCGCTGTCCGCGCCAGGTCATCCGGCCGGGACAACCAAGAATGGGGATATCGCAGCGTCACCTGCTCCCGTGCAGACTGACGGCAACCGATCAGAGCGATCGCAAGAAGGAAAACAGCCGACGTCCCTGTTGGACTTGCCCAAATCGTGCGGGTACGCGCCATACGGGGGCAACAGGCTATGTCATGGCCGAAGAACTCGGCCGCTATCAGCGACGGCGGCGTGACGGCGCAATTCATCCTCGTGAAAACCGAGCGGGATCTACGCGACCTCTTGTGAATCGCGCGAGCGATCAACTCCTTTCCTGTGCCACTCTCGCCGGTGATCAGAACAGTGGCATTGCTCGGAGCAACTCTCATCACCTGCGCGGTCACGCCGCAGATCGCCTCGGAAGGACCGACGATCTCCTCGAACATGGTCGTCGACAGAACCTCGTCGCGAAGGTCGAGCGTTTCCTCGTACAGTTCTCCGTTGATTCCCGTCCTCGGCCGGGTCGCAGCATCATCATCTGTGACATGGCTGGACGCATCTAAACCAAGCGATGCCGCACTCATCATAAGGCTCTCTTAACTACAGCCAGAAACTTGCGAGTAAATCCAGCGAGGCCGGAGATGGCCGGGGTTCTCTCTGTAGCCACCTTCGACCCACCGTTGTCCGAATGACGGTCCAGGCCGCTACGTGTTCTTATCATGCATCTTCGATGTCCTCCCGTCCTTCTAGCCCTTGCTCCAATGGGCGCCCATGCGTTTCCGCCCGCTCTCTGGTGACCCATTCGCGGACATACGCCGAGCAGTTTCTGAGTACAGTTCCGTTGAGCTCTCTTTGAGCAAGGAATTTCACAACCTCTCGGTCGATCAGGTCCACGTTCTCTAGATCGATGGGAACCGCACTCGCTTCGGCGTCCATCACGTTACGAAGTGTGTCCAAATCCTGGTTCGTAATTCGGCCGCTTATGCACAGAGCGATGCTGTCGCCGCCGGCCACTCTGTCGATTCGGCAGCTCACTTTAAAACCTCAGACGAAGCCTTGGCTCTTCAGCTCATTTGTGCCTTTCCGACGCTGCCTTATGCTGGCACGGCGTGCATTGAGCAAGCCTTCCACCCTTCTTAAGTAATTGAAACCATTTGATTACGCAGGTAGGGTTATTCGCGAATCGACGTAAATTCCGTAATCTCCGTAAATTCCGTAATCTCCGTAAATTCCGTGGATCAGTCCTTGGGGGGGCCTCGGGGAGGTAGGGTTCACCGGAATTTGAACTGGCGTTTGTCGATCTTTAGGGCCTTGATACGGGTCTCCAGAGTAGTAGATGGAACTCGAAGCTTGGCTGCCGCCCCGGACGCTCCGGATACACGACCTCTGCTCTCGGCCAGCGCTGCCTCGATAATTTCTCGCTCGTTTCGCGGCTCATCTTTCGAAGCCAGCGACGTTTCAACCCGAGGCGTCTGTGAGGGAGACCTTTGGAAAAGCCACAGCTCATCAACCGAAAAAACATCGGTAGAGCTCAGAATAATGGACCTTTCAATTACATTCTGCAACTCTCGGATGTTGCCAGGCCAGTCGTAGGATTGCAACAGATTCAGGGTTTTCTGGTCGATCGATCGGATTTTTCTACCTGCCCGCTTGGCGTAGCGTTGCACGAAATACTCGGCCAGGATTAAAATATCGTCTCTCCGTTCTCGCAAAGCCGGCATTTCGATGGGAAACACATTCAACCGATAGAGGAGATCCTGGCGGAAGGTCCCATTCCCCACGGCGGCGTACAGATCGCGATTCGTGGCAGCGATAACGCGAACGTCGACGTGGATCGGCCGCCCTCCTCCCACTCGCTCGAATTCCCTTTCCTGTAGCACTCTCAATAACGCGGCTTGGGTGTCCGCAAAGAGTTCGCCAACTTCGTCCAGGAAAATCGTGCCGCCGTCGGCCATTTCGAAGCGGCCGAGGCGCCGCTGCACAGCTCCCGTGAAGGCTCCCTTCTCGTGACCGAATAGCTCGGAGGAAACCAGAGTCGGTGGAAGCGCGGCACAGTTCACACTGACAAAAGCGTGGCCAGACCTCAGGGATCTTTTGTGAACGGCGCGGGCGACGAGTTCTTTGCCTGTCCCGGTCTCCCCGGTAATCAGAACGGTGGAGTCGGTCGGAGCAACTTTGGCTATCCGGGACAGAACGGTCTTCAGATACCTCGATGTACCGACAATTTCCTCAAACATCGAGGCCTTGTCGATCTCCTCGCGAAGCGCAACGTTTTCCCGCTGAAGTATCTCCTCGGCCCGCTTGCGGTCTTCAATATTCGTAGCCGCAACATACCAACGCTTGATCTGTCCCTTGTCGGCGCGCACCGGGTTGTAGCGAGCGAGAAACCAACGATAGCTTCCATCACGTCTGAGCACCCGCAACTCCAGCTCGTAAGCCGTGCCACCCGAGCGAATGCTATCGGAATGGCAGCGCATCGCCCGCTCCCGATCCTCAGGATGAATGCGCGAGCCGGGGTCAAAGAATCCTCCGGGCGTTTGCCTCCACTCCTCAAGACTGAGGCCGTAGTGATCGAGCGCAGCGCGGTTGGCATAAAGACGTTCGCCACTGGGTCCAACTACGACAACGGATTGAGGTGCGAAATCCAGGATCTGACGGAGCTCCGCTTCCTGTTCCCGGATAGCTTCTTCCGCAACCTTACGTTCCGTGATATCCAGGATCGCGCCGACAATCTCTTCGTTGCCCGCCTCGTCCGTAACGGAATGCGCAAGATTATGAAGATGCTTTATCGAACCATCCGGCATCAGCAGCCGATGCTCATAGTCAAAATCACTTCCGCCCTGCGCTGCGCGCGCAAGGACGTCCTTGAGAAGGCGTACATCGTCAGGATGAGCTCGCTGTAGTATCAAGTCGGGCGTGGGTTCCGTTCCGGGAGGGTACCCGTAAATCCGAGCCGCTTCATCCGACCAGAATATCCGCTTCGTAGCTACTTCCATTCCGACACTGCCGGTTCGACTCAGTCGCTGCGCATCTGCCAAATTCGCCTTGCTCCGCCGAAGATCGATTTCGGTCAGCTTCCGAGCAGTGACATCTATTAAGGCTCCGATGATCTCGATGGCGCCGGTTTCGCCTTTCTCCGCTCTTCCGACAACGTGCAGGTATTTGATCCTGCCGTCTGGCATCAGTAGACGAAACTCGAGGTTGATTCCTTCAGCCCTGTGAGCCGCGGCTATCGCCATGTCCAACGAAGGCATATCCTCCGGGTGAACGCGCTCCAAAATCATTGGCAATGCCACTGTCGCAGACGGGTCGAGTTCAAAAATACGGAAGGTCTCGCCGGACCAGAAGTGCTCGTCGGTGGAAACGTTCCACCCAAAACTGCCTGTATGGCTCAGCTTTTGTGCTTCGGCTAAATAGGCTTCGCTCCGCCGCACAGCTTCCTCGGCGCGCCTGCGGTCCTCGACATCGATACTCGATACAAACCACTTAACAACCTTTCCGTGGTCGTTGCGCAACGGCACTGCGCGTTGCAGGAGCCGGCGATATTCCCCATCACCCCGCCGCGATCGGGCTTCAACCTCGAGCGGTTCTCCGGTAGCCAATGACGAACGCCATTTGTTCACCACGTCTTTAAGGTCCTCGGGGTGAATTACGCTGGTCCAACCCCAGCCGCTGATCTCCTCTAAAGGGAGATTCAGGTATTCCAGCCATCGCCGATTGAAGAAATCGGCAGAGCCGTCGGGCAGGCAGCTGCATATCATCACTGGAGTACTGTCAGTAATCAGCCTAAGTTGAGCTTCGCGATTTTCAAGGTCGCGATAAAGCCGCGTATTCTCGAGCGAGATTGCGGCTTGCGACGCAAGCACCTTCAACACCGTGATGCGGCCAGCAGTGAAAACGTGTGGCGTCAGATTGTTTTCAAGGTAGAGAATACCGATGAGTTTGGTCTCGTTAATCAGTGGTAAACAGACAATGGAACGGGCGCGACTCTGAACGACGTACGGATCGCCGGAAAACGGATTCTGAGATGCTGCGTCGTCGAGAAGCACCGTCTCTTGTGTGCGCATTACATAGCGAACGAGCGACTCCGGCAGCACGTCGCCATTGTGGGCGCCGTCGGGTAGTTGCACCCTTACATCCTCTCCACTAGTGGCCGCCACCGCCTGCATGTGCAATTCATCGCCTTCCGGAACAATTAATAAACCTCGCTCGGCGCCCGCGTGCTCGATGGCCGCGCGCATGAGTCTGTGGATCAGCTTTTCCAGAACCATCTCGCCCGAGACCGCTTGGGAGACCTTGATCACAGTCGCCAGATCCAAGTGTTCGACTGGTGCAGCGATCATGCTCGTGGAACCGGCAACCGGCTCTTCCTTCCTGAGGTGCGGATATTGCCGATCGAGTTGGCGCACTTTGCCGTCGGCTCCCCACCGCAGATAGCCGTGCCGTGCATTTCCGACGTAGAGACGTGCAATCTCCTCGAAACCGCGCGCCGAGTAGAAGCGGGCAGCCAGTTCGTAGGCGAGCGCTTCGTTGTGGAGGAAGCCGTTTGCCCGGGCCGAGCGGATCGCACGCTCGTAGAGCCGCATCGCCTCGGCATCGCCGCCCTCGATGCGCGCGAGCTCGGCCCCGACTAGCGCGGCGCGATCTTCGAAGTTTTCCGGGCAGTTTCCGGCCCACTCCTGGAGCTGGCGATGGTGGGCGACCAGTGCCTCGTGGTGCTTGGTACGATCCGCGGCGGATGCCGCATCCCAGTGCGCAGCTCTTGCCAGCGCGGCGTAGAATTGGTGTTCTGCCGGCTGAGGGAAAAAAGTCAGCTCCCTCGGCGCAAGCCGGTGTGCGTTCGCGGCCGCCTCGACGGCGGAAACGTTGGCACCCGCGAAGAAGCGTGCCTGCAGCTTCCGGAGCCAGTACTTGAGGGCGAAGAACGATAGGCGCGGATCTTCGGCCAGCTGTTGCTCGAAACGACCCTCGTCAAACCCGGTATCGTTGAAGCAGCCGAACTCCGGAGTGAGGCCGCGAAGGGTCTGGACGAACCTGAGGTGGATGCTGAGCAAGTCGATGACGACTCCGAACCGGAATCGGCGCGCGAAGTCTAGCCCGGCCTCGGCCTCGCGCTGCACATCAGCGAGCGGCTCCCCGGCGGCAAGGAGGCTGGAGGTGAGGGCGGCGTAGCTGTAGCCCGCGAAGGCGACGTCGCCGAGTCTGTTGGCTGCGTCGAGGGCGCGCCGCAACAGGCTGATGGCTGGACGGACGGGCTGCGTCCAGGGAACGGCTTGCCCGAACAAATTGCAGACGCGGGCCTCGAAGCGACGCAACCCGCGCTGCTCCACCAGGTCCAGGCCGAGCTTCCCGAAGCTGAACCCGGCTCGGAAATTCCCGAAGCGCGCCCTGAGGAGCTCTCCGAGCCACACGTAGGCGAAGCACGATCCGTCGCTGTTGCCATACTCCAGGCTGAGGGTCGCCATCCGGCAGACGACGAGGAAGAGGAGATCCTGGTCAGTGTATATGGCTGCTGCCAAGAACCCGGTGAGGACGTCCATGGTCGCGCGCCCCTCGGGGCTCGTTATCAGCGGCAGTTCGACGAGTTCCTCTATCGAGCGATCCCCGATCTGGAGCCACATTCGCTCGTATTCTTGCTGGACCTCGTCCTTCGTCGGGTGCGGTGAGCAGGCGATGCCGGCCTCCCGCAGGTATTCGACGCAGATCTCCACAGCGCGGTCGGGACGGTCGAGCGTTGTGTAAAGAGTTGTTCGCAGGCAGGCGACAGCGGCCTTGTCCACAGGATTCGCAGCGCGAACGGACAGCCCCGACAGCCGCTCCTCTGCTGCGGCAGATTCGCCGGTCAGGAACTCGCACTCGGCGCGGTGAATCTCGAACGCGAAGGTGAGTGCGTAACGCTCCCAACTGTCCTCCGGAAGCAGTATTCGACCGGCAGCGAGAAAGGTTAAAGCCGAGGCGTAGGCGGTAGCATCCTTGGCGCGCTTGCCTGCTATCAGGTTGAGCTCCGCCAGTTCCTCGCGTTCGTCCGGCGAGCTGATCAACGCGACACCGCGGTTGAGCTGATTGACAATCTCGAAGATGATCTCCTCGCGTTTATCTCTTGGCGTGTGCGCCACGAGCAATCTGCCGATTCGCAGGTGGGCGTCGGCGCGCGATGGTTCAGGGATTAGCGCGTATGCAGCTTCTTGAATACGGTCGTGCACGAACCTGTAGCCGCCGTCCAGGCGCTCGATGAGCTCGAGGCGAACCGCCTCCCACAGGTCCGTGTGGAGCTGTTCCTCCGACGTTCCGCGCACCAGCGCGAGCGCCGCGATGTCGCCGCGGTTGCCGAGGCAGGCGAGTTGCTGCAGCGCCTCCCACGTCGCTGCCGGCAGGCGGCTCAGCTTCCCCACCATCAGGTCCGCCACATTGATCGTGTACCCCTTCGCATGGATGCGCGCGACATCCCATGACCAGCGACACGCTCGATGGTCGAACGCGAGCAACCCTTCGTCCGCGAGGGCGAAGAGGAACTGGGTGACGAAGAACGGGTTGCCTGCGGTCTTCTCGTACACCAGCTGCCCCAGCGGCGCGGCGCGCGTCGGCTCGCAGCGAAGCGCATCCACAATGAGCTGACCCACATGCTCACGGGCGAGGGGCGCTAGCTTGACCTCCTGTACGGGCGCGCCCGCGTTCCGGATCGCCTCGAGCTTTCGCATCAGCGGATGGACAGGAGTGACCTCGTTGTCGCGGTAGGCGCCGAGCAGGATGAGGTGCTGCAGATCCGACCGGGTCAACACATCCTCGAGCAGATCGAGCGTCGCGGCGTCGAGCCATTGCAGGTCATCGAGGAAGAGCGCCAGCGGGTGCTCCGGCCGCGCGAAGACGCCGATGAACCGCCGCAACACGAACTGGAAGCGCCGCTGCTCCTCCTGCGGCGAGAGCTTGGGCGCCGGCGGCTGCTCGCCGATAATGAGCTCGAGGTTTGGAACCAGGTCCACTATCAGCTGTCCGTTGGGATCCAGAGCCTCACGAAGCGCATCTCGCCAGCGGGATAGTTCCGCTTCGCTCTTCCCCAGAAGCGCTTGGATCAGCTGCTGAAAGGACTCGGCGAGCGTGGCATAAGGGATATCGCGCTTGTATTGGTCAAATTTACCCGTTGCGAAAAGGCCGCGGGGCGGAACCAGCCACTTATGAAGCTCATTGACAACGGAGGACTTGCCGATACCGGAGTACCCGGAAACAAGAACCAACTCCGGCTTGGCACCTGCGACAACGCGGTCGAAGGCAGCGAGCAAGGTGTCGATTTCGGACTCTCGCCCATATAGTTTCTCTTGAATCAGCAGCCGGCTTGGCGTGTCGTGTTCCCCGAGCGGGAAGTCATCGATACGATTCTGCGTTTCCCATTCATGAAGGCAGCGCTGAAGATCCCTCCCGGTGCCCGCCGCTGTTTGATAGCGATCCTCAGCCGTCTTGGCAAGCAACTTCATGACGATTGCCGAAACCGGGCGCGGAACACTCTTCAGCCTCTCGTGTGGGGGTGTCGGCTGTCTTGCGATGTGGGCGTGCACGAGTTCCATCGGATCCGAAGCCGTGAATGGAAGGGTCCCGGTCAGCATTTCGTAGAGCGTCACGCCGAGAGAATAGAGATCGCTCCGGGAATCGATGGAGCGATTCATTCGCCCGGTTTGTTCGGGAGCCATGTACTGGAGTGTCCCGGCGATGAACTCGGGAGGGCCGGGCGCCTGGCGCTGACGCGAAAGGCGCGAAACGATCCCAAAGCCCGTGAGCCGAGCCTGACTCGTCGTGGGATTAAGGAGAACATTTGGCGGCTTTACGTCCTTGTGGATCAGCCCCTTCTCGTGCAGCCCGCTGAGGGCGGTTGCGATACCGACAGCGAAGCGCAGGAAGCGGGTCAGCTCCATCGGCCCTGGAAGGAATCGATCGAGAGTCTCGCCGCCAGAATCTTCGAGCACGAGCGTCATCTGCCCAGTTTGGTCGGAGAGGGCGAGAGGCCTAACGGCCCAGGATGAGTCGAGTTCATCCCTCAACGAGTATTCGTGCTCGATCTTTTTTATGCTCCCCAACGCTGGCTGCATCGACGCAGGAGTCAGGAAGAGTACGGATGGTGAACCGGGCTGGTCCGAGTGCTCGCTCCGATACAGTACGAACTCCTCATCCCTGCGAAGAGCTTCGAGGACGTATTGTGAGACCTCCACGACCTTTGTCCCCATGTCAGGGTGTCCCGTCAGTCGACAGCGACGATTCCGATCGGCCCAAGCCCCCAATTCACAAAGTCCAGTCTACCGCGGAGAGAGCCATACTATTCTTGCCCAGCCTGGGCGTGTTCGATCAGCGCCAGTTGGTCAACAAGTTAGTGTCCCTGTCCCGACCGAGAATGGGCTCCTCAGCGGAACCACCGTGAAGTCCAGCACACCATCAAAACTCCAGCTTCAACCCGTATTGCATGATGCGCGGATTCACGCTCATGGCGCTGATCTTTCCGAAAGTGCTCGGACTCGAGACAAAACCCGCGGGATTTGCAAAGTTCGGGTGATTAAGAACGTTGAAAACCTCCCATCGGAAGACGATCCCGACCTGCTCTGTGAGTTTGGTGCGCTTGATGAGAGCTGCGTCGAAGTTGTGCTGGTCCGGCCCTCTAAGGATGTTCCTTCCTAGGTTCCCAAAGATCGTCCCGTCGCCGGAAACTGGAAACTGGCCATCGATTAAACCTCCCGCGTGTATAAGCGTCGCCGGAACAAACGCGCTGGTGTTGAAGAACTGATTGACGCGGCTGCTCACATTACCGCTCTTAATAGCGTCCTGCAGCGTCGCCCCCGGTGCGAGGCTACCTGTGGTGAAGGTAGTTGCCGGCCCGAAGAGCGTGCCGGCGGCGCTGTCGTAAATACTGAATGGGAGTCCGGACTGGAGCGTCACGACACCGGAGAAGGCCCACCCGGATAACAGTCGGCTGCGGTTCACCGGCTGGGGTAGATTCCACGTGTAGCTAAGCACGAAGCGGTGCGTGCGATCAAAATCCGAAGGACCTCGCTGAGCCGCGACGTTGTGCTGATCATTGAACACCTGCTCGCCAAAGATCGGAGAGCCGTAAGCGCCAAAAGCTGCAGAGCCAAGCGTGTCGCCTGCAGTATCAATCGATTTGGAGAAGGTATAAGCCGCCAGGATCTGAAGGCCATGGCTGAGTCGCTTGTTGATGGTTGCTTGCAGAGAGTTGTAGTTGGAGCTTCCGCTGCTCTCGACCCTAAAGGCAATCGGCTGGAGCCCGAGAAAAGGGACTCGTTCCACCGCATTGGCGGCTGAGTTGGTGGACAACCCATTCACAGGATTGGCGGGACTGGCAAGAAGAGACTGATTATTGCTTCTCGATATGGGAAGGTCTGTGCTTTTGGCTCCAGCGTAGGCGAGCGAGATCAGGAAACTCTGGTACTGCTGCTGAACCTCCAGACCATATTGCTGAACGGTCGCCTCTCTGAAAGCAGGATCAACCGTTACTGCGACGAAAGGGTTATGATCCCCCATGTAAGGCGGACCCGGCAACATCGTACCGGCGAAGTTGGGGAAGGAGGACGCTGGCGGGAATACCGGGAACGGGAATTGCAGGCTGGCTGCGGCATTGGCCCCACCGATCAAGTCGTTCGAGAGGGTGAATGGCGGACTTAAAGCCAGGGCTGTACCGAGTGAATAGAAGTACATGCGATCGGCGTAGATGCCATAACCTCCCCTGATGACGAGATCGCGCGATGGCAAGGGCCGCCACGAAAAGCCAAAACGCGGCTCGGGATGCAGTTGAACCGGGTCGTTCAGGAGTGTCGAATTCTTGCGCGGAAAGCCTGTCGGGGCAGGGCCGGCGTAATTGTCCGCCAAGACGAATCCGGAGGTCACAGGATTTGTGAATCCGCCCGGTAGAGGCGGAACGTAGAACTCCGGGTAGAAACTGGTCATGCGCCCATGGGCCTCGCTCTGCTGTCCATTGACCTCCAATCGAAATCCCAGATTGAGTGTGAGAGCTGGCGAGACTTTGTAATCATCGACAGCGAAAAAATGAGCTGCGGCTGAGCGCATTCCTATATCGGGAACGGCCGCGCCAACTGCTGTGCCGTACACGTTGGAAAATGAAGTGCCGTTGCCACCTGCATTCACCGGTCCTGCAGGCAAACCGAGCAGAAAATCGGGAAAGGAAAGGAAGGTGAGCTGTCCGTCCGTGAGATCCGGCCTTAAATTGAATTGATTACGGAAAATCTCCGCTCCCAACCGGAGATTCTGCTTCCTGCGGGCCAAAGCCAGCGTGTCAGAGAAATAGAAATTGTTGTTCGCCGTCGCGGATTTATCGTTCGGCGCGCCGCCAAGCGAGAACGCGCCCAGTACCTGGATATTTGGCAGGCTTCGTTTCTGCGCGTCGCCGACACGGCTGATTCCCACCGACTGAGCCGTCAGTGTTGCCGGGCTGAAGCCTTGACCGGTGATTCGAGAGAAGCCCAAGCGGAATTGATTGATGGCCCGCGGGGAAAAGATGTGCGTGTGGGCAATAGCCAAATTCCGGTTATTGAAGTCATCAAGCGCCGGGAATCCGGGGACGGAGGCCCCAGAGAACGGCACGTTCAGATTTGTGTTGGCGAAGAAGAATTTCGCCGATAACTGATCGACCTTTGTCAGGCTTACCTCCAGATTCGTGTTGAACTGGTTTTCATCGTAGTGTCCGGGCAAGACCGCCGTGTAATTGACGCCACCGCCCCCTGTCTGCGGGCTCGGAATCACAAACGATCCATCGGGATTCCTGCCGTTCAGCAGATTGAGAGCAACCGGATTGATGTTCGATCCATCGGGCGCGATCTGTACCCCCCCGAACAGTCCTGTTTGACCAGCGAACACCGCTCCGAGCGCGGCCGGCGTTCGGAGCGTTGGTACGGGCGGTAGACTTAGGGATCGCACACTGCTGGTAAGCGAGGCTGCATTCACGTCGCGTGTCGCCTGATAGGAAACGAAGAAAAATGCTCGCTTCCTGGACGAGGGCACGGGCCCGCCCAGCGTGCCGCCGGGCTGTTGGCGGCGAAATTCTCCTCTGGCTACGCCGGTTGCGTTCGCAAAGAAATTGTTCGCGTTCAAGGCCTCGTTGCGGCCAAAGTAGTAGACGTTCCCATGAAGTTGGGCGGTACCCGACTTGGTCTCTACGATGACGTTGGCGCCGCCGCCTCGGCCATATTGAGCATCGTAGAGCGAATTCTGAACCTTGAATTCCTGAATGGTGTCAGGTGCAGGAATCGCCGGCCCACCGCCAGTGGAAGAGGTGGCCTCCGTCATGTTGGCGCCGTAGCTGTTTGCGTCCACGCCGTTCAGCGTGAAGTTGTTGTCAGCGCTACGCGCGCCATTGGCGCGGATTTCCTGGCTTCCGGCTCCCAGTTGCGTCGCATCCACCACATCGGTGTTGGTTCCACTTGTCAGACCAAGAATCTGCGTGTAGTTGCGATTCACCAGCGGCAAGGCAACAATCGTCGACCCGTCAATCACGCTTCCGAGAGCAGAGCTCTCGGTTTGCAGCAGGGGTGATTCGACATCGACTTCTTCTCTGGCACCCTTGACCGCAAGCTTCACGAGAATTCGCCTTACTTCGCTAATCTGAATCGTCAACTCACGCACGATGTTCGGTGCAAAGCCCGCCATCTCCACCCTCAACACATATTGGCCAGCCGGCAACAAGGAAAAGTGGTATAAACCCTCAAGATCGGTCACGTCAGTGAGAAGTTGGCCCGTTCCGTTGTTACGCAAGGTGATCGTAGCCTTCGGCACGATTGCCCCGGTTGGGTCGGTGACTGAACCCGTTAAGGCCCCAGTCGAAGCTGATTGAGCAAAGATCTCGAAGCCTCTCACGATCACGAGGAGGCAGAACGCAAGACTATGGCTACCCGACCTTGATCTCGGAATAAGACTGCTGAGGCGTAAACCTCCCGGAACTTTCAGCTTGCAACTCCACGCCGAAATTTCGCGCTGAATCCAATGAGATTTAAGATATTCCATCGTTACATCGTTAACCCCTTCTTGGTCCGATTCAAACCGAATGCTGATTCCTTCCGAGCGGGCCTCGCTTATGCCGGACCGCTTTCTGCTGTCCCTGATTCTGGCACCTCTTCCAATCGGAATCGTCCTCCGATAGAATCGAATCTGCTCCCTCGATTGCAGGTGGCGGCTCTACCTCTTTAGGAGTATGGTCCCCTATGCCTGGTTTGATCGTTAGAGAAGCGCCTTCTCCCGAACAGGCGAGCATCGATTGACCAAGCGCCCGGGCCAAGCATCGCCACACTGGCGGATAGCACCGCCAGAAAAATAGGGATCACAATGTCCTCGTGGTGTGAAAGATAGAGCGACAACGCGATCCAGAGCTCGTCAAGGGCAAGGAGCGTTCCGATGATCGGCGTCCACAAACCGGCAATCAAAATGATGCCGCCCGCAACCGCAATCAAGCTCTGTGAAAGAGTGATTGGTTCCGAAGGTTTCCCGGAGATACTGGCGGTCGCAATATAAATCACACGTAGGCCCAGGCCTAGACGCATTAACAGGAGGCCAAGGCCGGGCCATCGATCAGGAAAGGCTGAGAATAGACGTTGCAGAGCACACTCAACCCAATCCTACGGAATTTGGGCCAGCATTAGATACCCTCGAAAGGAGTCTTCCACATCCTTCTTTCGAAGGGTATCCTTCTCCTACACATCGATGATCCCGCGCTTCAACGCGATCGTTACGGCGTGAGTTCGGTCGTTGGCTCCGAGTTTGGCGAGGATGTTCTTGAGATGACTTTTCACCGTCACCTCGGTCAGCGATAACCGCGCGCCGATGTCCTTGTTTGCATTTCCCGCTGCAACTAAACGAAGAACGTCGATTTCTCGAGGTGTCAGCGCATTACCCATCGAGTGTTCGGCGACTTTGACCGCGGCCTCGGAGGACATGCGCTTCTGGCCGGCATGGACGGCCCGAATCGTTTCCGAGAGTTCTTTGCGCAACATACCCTTTAATAGGTACGCCCGCGCTCCAGCTTTGAGAGCGCGCGAAATAAGAGAATCTCCAGGATGGGTCGTCAGAACGATAATTCGGGCATCAGGAAACTCTCCGCGAATCGCTCCGATAGCGTCGATACCGTTCATCTCGGGCATCTGCAAGTCCATCAGCGTAATGTCCGGTCGAGATTGTCGAAACAATTCGACCGCTTCACGCCCATTGGAAGCTTCCCCGACCAAGTCCATATCCTCTTCACTCCCGATCAGTGCAGCAATCCCGTCCCGAAGAAGAGGATGATCGTCTACTGACAAAACCCGTATCACGTCTCAGCATCTTTCTTTGCGAATAGCCGGAAACGGGATCGGCGTGGAGCTAGGCCGTAAGCAACCGAACCTGCGAGGCTCAATTCGATCTCTGTACCCGTGCCGGCGCGGCTCCAGATGGTCAAGTCTGCGCCGATTTGTGCGGCGCGTTCCCGGATTCCACGAAGGCCGTGATGTCCTGGTCGGCCCTGTTTCAAAATCTCGGCGGGGATGCCCTCGCCATTATCCCGAATTCGCAGCCGGAAGACCCGTTCTGCAAAGCTAATTTCAGCCTCAATGTGGCGGGCGCGGGCGTGCCTGAAGGCATTCCGTAGCGCTTCACGCGAGATGCGATAAAGCTCGTCCCGGATGATCGGGTGCAGGTCCCTTGGCGGACCTTCCAGCACCAAGTCGAATGTTGCGGTCCCCTCGCCGGAAAGTTCATCCGCCATCGCGTTCAGCGCTTCTGCAAGGTCATTGGTAGCTGTTGCAGACGACCGAAGGTCATAAACGGCGCTTCTGCCCTCCGCAATCGCCAGGTCGGCGCGTTCGAGTGTTTTTTCAAGTTGTTCCTTCGCCTTTCCCTCCGGCAGCAGCTTGCTGACGACTTGGAAACGGAGCATCAACCCGTGAAAGCTCTGCAGGAGTGTGTCGTGCAAATCCCGGGCGATGCGCATGCGTTCGTTGACGCGCTCCTCCATGCGAATGTTGAATTGATGGGCGATCTTCTGGACGTGGAGACCGTATGCGAACCAGAGCGCAAGCACCGTGAAGACCCCGCAGGCCAACAGGAACCACACCGTACCCCACCAGGGAGGCAGGACCTTAATCCGCAGGGCCACACCAGGCTCGCTCCATGGACCGCCCCTTGCTGCTCCTTGCACACGGAGGGTGTATGTGCCCGAAGGCAAGGTCGTGTAGGTAGCCTGTCGGCGGTCGCCATCCGCCTCGTTCCAATCATGTTCCAACGCTTCGAGCATGTATCGATAGCGGTTGGTCGCGGGATTGGTAAAGCTGAGCGCCGCAAAGGACAGGGAAAATACGTTCTGGTCGTGAGAAAGCGTTAAATTCTTGGTAAAGGAGATGGACTGTTTGAGAGGGGAGCGGCTTCCAATTTGCACTGAATTGCCAAACAGCCGGAGATCGGTCAGCACAATAGGCGGAGTATACGATGTACCTTGAACTTTGTCCGGGAAGAAAGCCGTCGCTCCACTGAATCCGCCGAAGAACATTTCTCCGTTCTCACTCTTGGAGCACGCACCCCACCCGGTCAAGTCCGGGCCTGGTAGTCCGTCCGCAGTCGAATAATTCGTGAACGTTTTCCGTTGCTGGTTGAATCTTGCCACGCCATTGTCGGTGCTCATCCAGAGGTCGCCGCCATCATCTTCAAGAATGCAGCCCACAGCTTTGCCTGCGAGTCCTTCCCCGCGCGTGTATACGGTGAACTTTCCGCTCGTTCGATCGAATTTATCCAAACCATTTTGCGTACCCACCCACATGGCGCCTGATCGATCAAAGTAAACGGAGTTTACACGGTTGTCGCTCAAGCTATCCTGACGGTTTCTATCATGCTGATAGATTGTGAATTGGCCGGCTGCCGGATTGAAATAATGCAGACCATCGAATTGGCTGCCGAGCCAGAGCGCTCCCTCATGGTCTTCGACGAGGTCCAGGTAGAAAGGATTGTCGCCTAGTGAAGGCGGCTTGTAAGCGATGAAGCGCCCAGTCGCCGTGTCGAATCGATTCAGGCCCCCCGACGTGGCAGCCCAGAATGTACCGTTGTGGTCGAGCAACAGACGGAAGACAACGTCAGTGCTTATACTGTACGGATCCGCCGGATTGTGCTGGTACTCTTTGAATTGTCCGGTTCGCCGGTCGAAACGGAGCAGCCCGTGGCCATATGTGCCAACCCAAAGATTGCCTGATCGATCCTCGGAAATTGCGATCACATCAGTAGTGGCTGCGGGTCCGGCTGTCCGCCGGTAGTAGGCGGGACGACCGTCTGGATCGATGCGATTGAGCGCTGCCGGTGTGCCGATCCACAAGATTCGTTGACGATCCTCGTAAATTGCACCCACGAAGGGCTGAACCGTGCTGTTGGCGTTATCAAGATGACTAAAGCCGCGAAACGGCAGGGGCTTCGTACCGAAACGCGTGACCCCCATTCGACCCAAGCCAGCCCAGATGCTGCCTTCGCGATCCACGAACAGACTCTCGACATTGTTTTGCGGGAGGCTGTCTTGGTCGGCGGGGTTATTGCGATAGCGGATAAATTTCCGGTGGTCGCGGTCGAATCGGAGCAAGCCGGCGCCACGCGTGGATAGCCACAGATTTCCGCTCTGGTCTTCGAGCATCGCCGTTACTCCCGTCAGTGCCGTGCTCGTCGAATTTGGCCCGTGAAACGAATAATATCTTAGGTTGTTGTTCTTTCGGTCAAACATGGCTAACACGTTTGTGCCGGCGATATGAAAGATCCAAAAGACGCCGGCGCGATCCTCGTAGAAGTAAACCTCCCCCGAAGGTTCGGGCAACCGAATTCGCAGTATCACCTTCCCGGTTTTGCGATCGAATTCTTCCAGTCCGTCGGGATTCGCGACCCAGAATCTCCCATTCTTATCCTCGCCGCTCGATTGTATGTCGTTGTTGCTGAGGCTTCGGGGATCGTCCGGGTCATGAGAATACCGCCGGAGTCGTCCCGTCGCCGGATCTAATCGATACAAGCCAGTGGGCGTTGCCAACCATAGCATTCCTGCAGTGTCCTGGCTTAAGTGCTTTACCAATGGAACGGGGAACCTGGTAAACTTCTCTGTCGACCGATCGAATCTGTTGAGGAATTGATCGCATCCGACCCAAAGCGTGCCATCGCGATCCTTGAAGAGGGCGCCAACGGCCACGCCACTGAGGCTGTTCGGATCTCGCGGATCATTAGCGAATACTCTGAGGCTGTAGCCGTCGTAGCGATTCAGACCATGCTGCGTGCCAAGCCACATAAAGCCTTGGTTGTCTTGTATGATCTGGGCAACTTTGGTTTGTAGCAGCCCCTCGGATGTTGACAGGCGTCTGAATCGGATTTCCGTCCCGTCGACGACTGGCAAACGGATCGGCTCTGGATCCAGCTTCGCCTGCGGAACCGGATCGCTGACAGAAGTGATGGGATTTTTATCGGGCAGCGCCTGGGATGTTGCCGGCGGCGCGAGTTGCAGCAGGAAGGGACCCAAGAAAACAATAAATAACCTACGAGTGGCATAGACCCGTCTGCGCAGGTGGCAGCGGTGAAGGGTGAAGTCCGCGCCTTCATAAATTCGCTCCTGCACATGCACAGGCTCTAACATCGACGCATCCTCGTCGCCATTCTGACAGCCCGCCAGGAGCGCGTCAAGCCAACAACAGATGGGGTTCTCTACCAGCGTATGCCAATCAAGCGCGGCGTGAGAGCGGGCCCCTCGCTAAGTAGCGGCTTTTGAACCGAATCCCATTAGCCAATCAGATCACACGCAAATTAGACCACCTGTCATCCAAACAGGTGGGCGCCTAGGCTGACGATTCGTGATAAGCAGCGTCAACTCTTCTTTCCGGGTCATCACAGTCACTCAGAGCGCACAGCTCACAACAGCCTCGGCTGTTAAACGTGAGAGTTTCTCATTCGGTTTGGCTCCGCGGTCAGGACTTGAACTTACGCCCCTTAGGTTAACAGCTCGATGCCGGGATTGATCTGAAGGCGACAGAAAGCCGAATTGGCTACTAGACACGCGGCTGAAGCACTGTTTAATAGTACTTCTCGGCATTCTGCAAAACACTTGATGCCCAAAACTACTGCCGTGTATGTTAAGTGAAGTCGAGACGCCTTGCGAGATCGGCTTGAGTTCTTCCTGACGACGCGTGACTGGGCGATTTGCTGCGTTGAATCGGTCAAGGCGCGCGAAATGATGATTCAGGCCACTCTGCTTTGATTTAGCCTCAACCTAACTGAAGCGGCGCATGTCGGGTCGCTCAAATCGCTTGGAACACGACTTCTCCAGTCATCAGAAAAGCGAGAACTGAACATCCGCCAGCAATGGCTCTTTCCTCCGAAGGGGGCGCTCCGAAGGTGGTCGCGCTCCAAACTTCGGAGCATCGACATTGGCCGGAATGTTGAACGGCGCGACCAGTGGCGGTTCCACGAGTGTCGTCGCCTCCTCGATGCGTGCCATCGGTACCGGCAGCGGCCTGCTGTGCTCAGCCTGGATGTGCCGCCAGACTTCGTTTGCAGACTCTCCAATCCGGCTTTCGGTAACGAGTTCACGCGCCATCGCCGTGACCATGTCATCATCCTCTTCGAGAGATTGCAATCCTTCTCGACAGAACTTGCCCTCCATGGCGAGCGATACCAGCAGCTTCTTGCCCATGAGCCGCAGGCACGCCGATTGCATCGTCTCCTCGTAATGAAGAAAGAAGACGCGAACCGGCTGACGCTGCCCGATCCTCCACGACCGTCGGCTCGCTTGCCGCAACGTGTGCAGGGAATAGCCCGATTCATAAAAGATGAGGCTCGGATGGCTGAGCAGGTCCAGGCCGGTTTCGATGATTCTTGGATGGCTAATCGTTACCTGAACTCCCTCTCGCAGTCTCTGAGCAAACCAAGCTTCTCGCTTTTCCGGCGGCACGTCAGACGTCAGCACCGCGACGCGAATGCCCGCTCGCGCAAGGATGTTTGCCAGCCGCCTGGTGACATCGCGCTTTCGCGTGTAGACCGCGTAAACGTGGCAGCAACGGCGGCCCGTCTGCAGCTCGGCTCTTACGAGTTCAAGCAGCCGGCTCTCCTTCGGGTACAAACAATCTTGATCCAGGTCCTCAGGCTGAGCGATCAGGAATCGCTCTCGGCGCTGGGTTTCCGGGTCATACTCATAGCCATGTAGGTCTCCGATGTCCCAGGGGTGATCCGGATAGAGCAGCAGGGCATTCAGCCCGACGCTCATCACCGAATGGTTCGAGCGATGCTCTTTGATGGCATTCTTTATGTCGTCCTCCAATGCCTTGTACGCGATCTGGAGCTTCGAGTCCATCGATACGCCGATCACCTCTTCGGTGTACGGAGGTAACTCTGATGAAATATCGTCCAACGAAACGAAGGCAGCAAGGCTCATCAAAAACTCACCAAACAGCAGCGGTGAGGCGCCCGGCTTACGTTTGATCTGTTTGGTGACGCGTGCCTTTGAGCAGCTATTGTCGGCGGCCTCAATCGTGGTCACCCTCTCCAGCACACCGGAAGTTTCAGCGAAGGACCGCAATCCGGCTTCGCCCCATTCGTATCCATGGGCGACCATCTTGCTAGGCTCCAATCGAAAGAGGAGATTATAGACATCGTCGGCATAACCGCCAAGCAATGTGCCAGTCAGTATCACAATCTGATCCACGCAACTGGCGAGCGTTCCCAGCCCATTCCCTTGCGCGGTGTCATTGGCTAACTGGTGCGCCTCGTCGCAGATGGCATAGTCGAACCAGTTGGGCATATACCGGCCAATGAACTCCAAAGGCGCCATCCGCCGGATTCTTGTCCCATCGGCCTGCCACAGCGCACTATAGATCGACCGCCTGGGCTTCAGATTTGCGTATTCCTCGCGCTCGCTCGCAACCCCGATGATCTCGTTGGTACGTGACTTCTGAAAATCGGCGGCAAGAAGACGGTTCTCACCCACGTACACTGGCACGCCCGTGTCCGGGTTGACCAAGCTCCCGTGGTAACGCCCGCTACGGGCCATCTGGTATGAATGCCGCCAAAAGTACGATAGCTTTCCTTTATCTCGCCCGACTACGAAAAGCGAAGGTCCCGGGCAGATCTCGTGCCACCGGTCGCGAGCGGTCTTGCAGTTCTTCCGCAGGCGAAGATCGGTGAGGCTAGTGTGCAATCCCTCGCGGACAATTTGTCCACGACGCAACTTCACTTCGTTCACGCCGCACGGCGTGCTCTCACGAACCCGATCGCGCAACCCGTCTATCAGAAAGACTCTCAGCCGGGGAATCGTTTGGAGCGCCTCTTTGCACCACTTCAATGTGATGTGGCCAGGGGCCATAACCACCGCGGTAAACGGGCGCCCGTTGCTATGAACGTGAATGCCAGCAAGCGATATTAGACTCTTTCCCGTGCCGCATTCGGCGATCACTGCTGCACTATGTTCCCTCTCCCACTTTTTCGCCAGGCCCATCGCGGCTACGGACTGGGCAGGGAATGGCTTTCGAAGCAGCGTGGCGAGCCTGGGTGATAGAGTATCATCCGCCGCTTGAAGCGCCGGAAAGCTTTGTACGATTCGTCCGCCCAGTTCGTTGGCGAACGTTCGCAAATATTCGTGTATCGATTTGGGAACTGGCATGGTGTGATCCTCTTCACGGTCGGGACGGAGCGCTTGATGGTCTTTCGCAACCGACTGCACCTCGTAAGAACCGTGAATTGCGTTGAACGAATTTAGTGCGGACTGCGTAAAAGTGGTCAGAACGGACTTCGAAGCGGAGCGAGACGGCACTGCGATGCTCAACGAAAATGACCTCGCAGCCTGGTACCAGCGCCTGAATCTTAACGAGCGGGCGAGAAAGATCATCGATCAGGTGCGATCTTCGGAGCCGACACGCCGCGTTGGCGGTGGGCGCTCAAACGTGAGCGGACTCTATCCCAGCCGGAAGATGGGCAAGACAATCCAGTTTGAAAGTCACCGAGTGGAATTGGCGGCTGTCTACGAAATGGAGCATGATCCTGTCACGCTGGAGTTTTATGATCAGCCGCCGTCAATCATGTTGGACTACAAGAATGAAAACGACCGGCGTCTGGTTGTTCGCCACACTCCGGATTTCTTCGTGCTGCGGCAGGACTGCGTCGGATGGGAAGAGTGGAAAACGGAACAGGACTTAAACCGCCTGGCCCAAGCGAGTCCCAACCGTTACCGGCAGGAATCTGGGTGCTGGCGCTGCCCTCCGGGTGAGGCCTACGCGGCTCAGTTAGGGCTCTACTATCGCGTTCGCTCTTCCAGGGACATCCACTGGCGCTATCAGCGCAATATCCAGTTTCTCCAGGACTATATACGTTCTGATGTCGACGCCATCTCGGCCGAGACCCGAGCACGGGTTCTCGCTTGCGTAAGCGCTCGGCCAGCGACATCGTTGGCTGACTTGCTGCAAGAGACTGCGAGTTTTACCACAGCGGATGATATTTACCTTCTGATCGCCGCAGGGCACGTGTACGTCGATTTTTGTGCGGAGCCGCTGACCGATCCGTCCGCGGTCCGAGTATTCCCCGACCGGGCAGCGGCGCTCGGCTCAAAGACGGCCCCCGCCGGTCCACCAGTCGGGAATTCACGGTCGCCGTTTCAGACGCTGCATGCCAGCGCGACAGTGAGCTGGGACGGCCGCGCTTGGAAGGTAGCAAACGTAGGGGATTCGAAGATCGCGTTGTTGGCTGAGGACGGAGCTGTGTTGGAACTCTCGGAAGCCGCCATTGAATCTCTGCTTCGCGAAGGCCGCATCAGGCAGTCCGATGCCGATCGCGAACATGACGCATGCCGGAGGATTTCTGATGAGCTAATACAAGCTAGCGAAGAAGATCTAAGAGTCGCTAACCACAGAGTTGCCATTGTTCGACCACACCTGTCGGGAGAGCCCCCTTTTGGGGAGCAGCGGGTCCCGTCACGAACACTACGCCGGTGGATCTCGCGATATCGCGCCGCTGAGTCCCAATTCGGCGCCGGGTACCTCGGGCTCTTGCCGCGAACCAAACATCGCGGAAATTCTACGCGGCGGCTCTCTGAAGAAGCACTGCGGGTCATGAATGAAGTAATCGAAAGCGAATACGAAACGGTCAAACAGAAGACCAAGATTGCATGCTGGGCGATTCTAAAAGAGACCACCGACCGGCAGGGTCTTGTAACGCCCAGTTACCACAGCTTTTGTGTCGCAGTGCGCCACAGGAAT
>Ga0210401_10001104_pt1 | contig 31961 bp, 29 predicted proteins | sample IncBWH32MmetaG_FD_150866 | JGI IMG/M metagenome (GOLD analysis project Ga0210401, IMG submission 150866) | Forest soil microbial communities from Barre Woods Harvard Forest LTER site, Petersham, Massachusetts, United States - Inc-BW-H-32-M | ecosystem: Environmental > Terrestrial > Soil >...
CTTCGGATTGTGCTTCTGCAACACCTTGGTGATGGCCGCCGTCAACGTGGTCTTGCCATGATCAATGTGACCAATCGTCCCCACGTTGCAGTGCGGCTTGTTGCGTTCAAATTTCTCTTTCGCCATAACTTAGCTCCTAAATCCTGCGGGCCGCTTCCTGACGGTCGGCTCAGACTTGTAATCAAGCACAGCGGTTGAGAAGTAATCCCATTTCAGTAACATCAGAACGCTCGCTTGCCCGACAGTCGGCGGTTTCTTCGATCCCAAATCAATCCAAACTCCGAGTTCATCGGCCGACACGACAAACGCCGATAGGGTCGACCTTTCCAGCAACCCTTGAGTGCACTCTTGCCTTCGGGCGACAGTCGGAATCGAACCAACCTGCCTTCGAGAATCATTGCAAGCTACCAAGCAGTTCGGTCCCACCTAGCGCCTGCAATATCAGCACTCTCAACCTCTCCAAATCTTGCACGGTGCCAGAGTCAATGACGTCATCAGCTAGATCCAGACTTATCGCAACATTTTTCGGACCCGCAGGCGCATTGATTCGCGCAACCCACCGTTCCCTAGCACCTTCACGAATCAGAGCCTCCAGTGCGTACGCCTTCCCTAGAACTTCCAGTATTTCTTCAATCCGCAAACCAATTGCTTTCCCACGTTGGAGCTGTCTATTTTCCCCGTACTGTCCTACCAGTACGCTCCTAGCGTATTCTTCCTCCGAGATACCCATCCTGCGCGCGACTTCCTTCTGCTCGTCGTTCAGTTTTGGAAGCTCGGTCTTAGGAGCATTCATAGCTCTCTGCCAGTCCTCGACAGAGCCGGTCACGCCGGAGACAAAAATATTGAAATGTGGAGCAGCCATGTCACTACCTGCCCGGCCCCTGGGCCCGGCCGATGATTTCATCCGCCACACCGCGCGGCACCTCTTCATAGCGCGCGAAGTGCATCGAGTATTCCGCACGGCCTTGCGTGCTCGACCGCATATGGGTCGCGTAGCCGAACATCTCAGCCAGCGGAACAATTGCCTTGATGACCTGCGAACCGGCGCGATGCTCCATGCCCTCGATGCGTCCGCGACGCGAGCTGAGGTCGCCCATGATGACACCGGCATAATCTTCCGGGGTTACCACTTCGACCGCCATCACAGGCTCCAGTAGCACCGGGGAGGCCTTGCGCGCTGCTTCTTTGAAGGCCATCGATCCGGCAATCTTGAATGCCATCTCGTTCGAATCCACGTCGTGATAGCTGCCATCGTAAAGAATGGCCTTCACGTCGACCATCTCGTAGCCGGCGAGGACGCCGCCTTCCATGGCCTCCCGGATACCCTGATCGATCGGCTTAATGAATTCCTTGGGCACCGAGCCACCCACAATTTCGTTGATGAATTCGTATCCCTTGCCTGGCTCCTGCGGCTCCAGGCGTATCTTGGCGTGACCATATTGGCCACGGCCGCCAGTCTGGCGAATGTACTTACCTTCCGCTTCGGATTTCCTGCGGATCGTCTCGCGATAAGCGACCTGCGGCTTGCCCACATTGGCTTCGACCTTGTACTCGCGCATCATGCGGTCGATGATGATTTCGAGATGCAGTTCGCCCATACCGCTGATAATAGTCTGACCGCTGTCGGGGTCGGTGTGAACCTTGAAAGTTGGGTCTTCCTGAGCGAGGCGAGCCAACGCCATGCCCATCTTTTCCTGATCAGCTTTGGTCTTAGGCTCGACAGCGACTGAGATCACGGGGACGGCGAATGTGATGGATTCGAGCGCGATGGGATGCTTCTCATCGCAAATGGTGTCGCCGGTGCCGACATTCTTTAAGCCCACCGCGGCGCAGATATCGCCGGCCAGAATCTCGCTGATATCTTCCCGCTTGTTGGCGTGCATCTTGAGCAGACGGCCAATGCGCTCGGTGCGTCCCCGGCCGGCGTTGAGGACGGAGTCGCCGGATTTGACCAGGCCGGAGTAGACGCGAATGAAAGTCAACTGGCCTACGAAAGGGTCGGCCATGATTTTGAAGGCGAGCGCGGAGAAGGGCTCGTTGTCGGCAGGCTTGCGGGTAATGGTTTCGCCGTTATCGGGGTTGGTGCCGGTCACGGCGCCCGCATCGATGGGCGACGGCAAATAATCCACCACCGCATCCAGCAACGGTTGTACGCCTTTGTTTTTGAATGCGGTGCCGACCACAACCGGAAATACCTTCAGGGTAATCGTGGACTTGCGCAGAGACGCGCGTAGCTCCTCGGCGGAAATGGTCTCGCCTTCCAGAAACTTGTGCAACATTTCATCATCATTTTCCGCGACGGTTTCAACTAACTGGGCATGGAAGGCTTCGGCTTTTTTCTGCAGCTCGGGAGGAATTGGGCCGGTCGTGTACTCGGCGCCGATGGTGTCATCCTGCCAGATAATCGACTTCATCTCGATGAGGTCGACTACGCCTTTGAACTTGTCTTCCTGGCCGATGGGAATCTGGATGGCGATAGGCTTGGCATTGAGGCGCTTGCGGATGGTATCGATGGCATGCTCAAAATCGGCGCCCATCTTGTCAATCTTGTTGATAAAGCAGATACGCGGCACGCCATATTTGTCCGCCTGACGCCAGACTTTTTCCGATTGCGGCTGCACGCCGTGTACTGCATCGAATACTGCTACCGCGCCATCGAGCACGCGCAGAGAGCGCTCCACTTCGGCGGTGAAATCCACGTGCCCGGGCGTGTCAATAATATTGATCCGAACGTCGCGCCAGGTGCAGGTGGTCGCGGCCGAGGTAATGGTAATGCCGCGCTCCTGCTCCTGCTCCATCCAGTCCATGGTGGCTGTGCCTTCATGCACCTCTCCGATACGGTGCGTCTTTCCGGTATAGAAAAGGATGCGCTCCGTCGTAGTGGTCTTACCGGCATCGATGTGGGCCATGATGCCGATATTCCTGCACCGCTCCAATGGGACCTGTCGGGACACAGATTTCTTTCTTTCTTCCCTTCGGGACTCTTGCTCGTTAACAACGGAACCAGTCAAATCTCTACCCTTCTTAAATGTCTCTAGATGTCTCGTTACCAGCGATAGTGCGCAAAAGCCTTATTGGCCTCGGCCATGCGGTGAACGTCTTCCTTCTTCTTTATGGCTGCGCCGCGACCATTCGCGGCATCCAGCAATTCATTGCTCAGCTTGTCGATCATGCCCTTTTCGCCGCGTCCGCGGGCGTAGGTAATCAGCCAGCGAATGGCTAGCGACGTACGACGGTCGGCATTTACTTCCACCGGCACCTGATAATTGGCGCCACCCACGCGGCGGGTCTTCACTTCGAGCAGCGGCTTGGCGTTCTCGACTGCCTTCTTGAAGAGCTTCAGGGCTTCGTCTCCACCCTTTTCCTGCATGCGGGTCAAGGCCTCATAAAAGATGCCTTCCGCCGTGCTCTTCTTCCCCTGCCACATCATGGAATTAACGAATTTCGTCACCAGATCCGAACCGTAGACCGGATCTGCTTCGACCGTCCGCTTGGCGATATGTCCTTTTCTTGGCATTCAGCTCTAGCTCCTGCTCTCGACTACGCTTTAGGTCTCTTCGCGCCATACTTCGAACGACTCTGTTTGCGGCCGGCTACGCCGACGGCATCGAGTGTGCCGCGCACTACGTGGTAGCGGACGCCGGGCAAATCCTTTACGCGGCCACCGCGGATCAGCACAATGGAGTGCTCCTGCAAATTGTGGCCAACACCCGGGATGTAGGTGGTGACCTCGATCCCGTTGGTCAAACGAACGCGAGCCACTTTCCGCAACGCTGAATTCGGCTTCTTGGGCGTTTGCGTATAAACGCGCGTACAGACGCCGCGCTTCTGCGGGCAGCCCTGCAAGGCCGGACTCGCTGTTTTGTAACGAGGCCGCTTGCGGCCATCACGCACCAATTGATTGAAGGTCGGCACTCTTTGTTGCTCCTTCGGCCGCGTTTTCCTTTCACGCGCGCCAGTCACACGCACATACGCGGAATAACGCTGCTCATGCTTTTCCCTGATTCAGGGGCTGGATGGCTATCGACCAACCATGCTTCTCGCCACGTACAACTCCAGCGAGAAATTTCGGTGTCCCGTTCAGACTAAACGCCGACGACGGTGGCACCAGGCCCGTAACCAACCTCGGGAGGTACTCCGTTTCGCCCGCACCGTCCCACATAGCCTTCCAAACGGGTGAAGGTGTGCGCAGGACGTTTCAGCGAGGGCGTCCCCAGAAGGAGTTTCCTTTCGGAGACGTGGATCTCTAAAGCTCAGCTGCTTTTTCTCGGCGCCTTCCACACACGCACGCGCGCGGGAAGAAAACCAACCGCGTACAGGCAAGCCAGACTTAACTCGCGGAACTTTACAACTATAGCAACGGTGTGGCACATCGTCAACCATACTTTGCCGCATCTTACGGACAAGTGCGAATTTCGGACGGGTTAGCATCGACGCGGCGGGGCCATAAGTAAAAACTTAAGAGATTAGAGATATCGAGTAAGAGATCCCTCGCTGCGCTCGGGATTTCGGGGCTGGGCCCGGAAAAACAGGAACAAGACAAGAGATTCCTCGCTACGCTCGGGATTTCGCCTGCGGGCTCACGCCCGCAACACCGGTCAAGCATGGGGAGAAATATGATGAGAGATCCCTCGCTACGCTCGGGATTTCGCCTGCGGGCTCACGCCCGCAACACCGGTCAAGCATGGGGAGAAATATGATGAGAGATCCCTCGCTGCGCTCGGGATTTCGGCGCCCGGCTCAGACGCCGCGCAGGCGCCTCAACTTGATGAAAAGATTCGCAGCCTCTACACTGGAAATTTTCCAAAACAAAGCGTGCTCGCTCCGTAGCTAGTCACGGAGCGGGGAGGGTACATGGGTAGGTGGGGCTCGGTGCGGTTTGCAATCCCTCTTCTAGTTATAGTTACGATGACTGCAGCCCTATCTGGCTGCGGCAGCAGCGCCACCAAGGGTACGGCATTCCCGGTGCCAGCCAGCATCAAGCTGAGCCCGGCAGAAACCGCCTCCATGGAGGTTGGGTCGACTCTGACCTTTGCCGGGGCTCCGCAAAATAGCAAAGGTGTCGCCTTTGCCGAACCGGTTTCGTATCAATCCAGCAATCCCGCCGTGCTGACTATTGCCAGTAATGGCCTCGCCTGTGCCGGTACCTGGAATTCACTGGGTGCTCCGCAAATCTGTACGCCGGGGCCGGTGGGCACGGCTCAAGTCGTCGCTACCAGCATGGGAGTGAGCAGCCCTCCCACTACTGTCTATGTACACCAGCACATTGATAGCGTCGTGGTTAGCCCAGTGCCGACCTCGCCACCGACCCCGCCGCCTCCATGTATCTCAAAAGGATTGACTGCTAACTATCAGGCTTCTGCCTTCAGTCGCGGCACCGACATCACTGCAACCGTAGGAACTTTCACCTGGCAAACCCTGAATAGCGCCGTAGCCACGCCCAACGCGGTGACCCTTAGCAATCCCATCACTGGGTTGCTCCCCGGCCAGATGCAGGCGACGGCAGTCACGCCCGGCATGACTTCCATCTTCGCCAGCATCAGCGGCGTGAACAGCGTCCCCGTTAGTTTCACTACTTGCCCCGTGCAATCGATCACACTGACCGTGAATGGCAGCAGCAGCAATCCTGTGATCGTGTCTAAGGGCGGCTCGAAGACCATCACTGCGACCGTACTTGACACTCTGGGCGCGACCATTACTGGAACGTTCTTGACTTGGAGTTCGTCGGATCCGGCGATTGCGACGGTGACCGGCAGTAGCAGTGGCACCGTCGTCAGTGGCGCCGTCGCTACATCGCAGGCGGGAGGCGCAAGCATCATTGCGTCTTGTACTCCGCCGACGTGCAATATCGGGATTCTTCCCATCCTACCGATTTATCCCGAAAGCGTGGTGGACCTGATCGTCACTCCAACCAGCACGACGCAGAGCTCTACGGTATATGTTGCAAGCACAGGATGCGGCACCATCGAAGGTTGCGTGAGCGCGACGATCCCCATCACCACGGCAGCAAGCACTACTTCCCCGGGAACTACTGTCGGAGCACCAATCAATCTTCCGGCCACGCCTAATTCTCTGGTCTTCGATCGGCAAGGCAAGAATGCCTACCTGGGAACCGATCGAGGAGAGCTGGGGACTAAAGGATTGATGATGCTTAGTGCTCCCGCGACCGTCAGTGAATTCACGTCGGTGACGGGAAAAGTATTGGCAGTTTCTCCCGATGGCAACACGGTGATTGTGTCGGATACGCTTGCCACGCCCAACCAGGTGTTCATCTTCACTAGCAACGGCACTAGCCACAGCAGCGTTGCGCTCAACATAACCGGAGCAACCGCTGCGGATTTCTCTCCCGATAACCTGAAGGCATACATCGTGGCGGACGCTCCGTGCCCTTCCTCGATTATCCCGAGCAGTTCGTGCCTGTATATCTACTCGACGCTGGAGGCGCTGCAAAATGTTCAGCTTATTGCGCCCGCAACCGATGTGTCATTTTTACCCGTAGGAGCCTTCGTCTATCTTGCTGGAGGGAGCTCAACGCCAGCAGTGACCACGTGGACCACCTGCACTAGCTACTCCCTCAACTCTCTTCCCACGCAGACCGTCCCAACTCCCGCCACGCCTTCCTTCATAAAGGCGCTGCCAAACGATACTCAGGTGTTGGCCGTGGATCCACCTGGGATTGATCTCATCAGTGTCAGCACGACGCCTGTCGGCTGTCCCCCTACGGTGAGCAATGGCCCCGCCACTTTCTTCAACTTGGGGCAGGGGAACTTCACGCCCACGCAATTGATCGTCACGCCCGATGGGTCAACGGCGTATGTGATCTCAGGTTCTGTCCCTAAAGTGATAATTTTCAATATTAGCGGCCACACATCCTCGTCGATCGCGCTGACCGGCGGGGCGACGCCCATTCGCGCCACGCTCACTCCTGATGGAACCCTGCTCTACGTCGCGGCCAATGACGGACAGGTTCACTTGTTGAACACCGTTGCGTCCCCCGCCGTGGACTTCTTGCAGATCTCGTTCCCTCCGGGCACCACGTCCCAGCCGACCGGCTTGTGCAGCGGTGTGACCTTCACTTGTCTTCCGGATTTGATTGCGGTGAGGCCTTGAGCAGGTCTCAGGTCTCAGGATTCGACGCTATCTATTGAGACCCTGATACCCGACACCTGAAACCTGACACCTGGAGCCCAAACTATGCCTTGGCTTTTTCCAACTCGCGACCCACGCTGTCCAGCACACCATTGATGAACTGCACCGACTCGGGGCTGGAAAACTTGCGCGCGATTTCCAGGGCTTCGTTGATGATTACCGCCCGTGGCGTTTCAGGAAAACCCAGCAACTCCGCCACGGCTGCCCGCAGCAAGTTTCGATCGACTGCTGCCATACGATCCATGCGCCAGTGCTCGGCGTGACGCTCGATCAGTCCATCAATTTCCACGGTACGATCGGTGGCGACACGAAATAGATCGTCGGCGAACCCTCGGACGTCGGCTGCCACCGAGTCGCGCTCGCTCCAGAAAGAGCGGCGCACATCGGCCGCCTCCTGCCCTCCCATGTCGGCCTGGAAGAGCATTTGCAGTGCGAGTTCGCGGGATTTGCGGCGGGTGCCCATGGTGCGGACCTCAGACGTCGGGCGTCGGACCTCAGTCTACAAGAAATGTTGGTGATCGGAAGGATGTGAACAGAAGTTCAGGATTTGCGGCTCTTGGACTTGCCGGTTCGTTTTTTTCTCTTGCCTTTGCCGAGGCCCGAGGTCCGACGTCTGACCTCCGCTCTTAGATTCGCCATCTCCACTGCCGCCAGCGCCGCTTCAAATCCTTTATTGCCCATCTTCAAGCCGGCGCGATCGATGGCCTGTTCCAGAGTGTCGCAGGTGAGAACGCCGAAAGCGTGAGGGACACCGGTCTCCTGCGCCGATTGCCCGATGCCGCGCGTAACCTCGTTGACGATGACGTCGTAGTGGGCCGTGTCGCCGCGGAGCAGGCATCCGAGACAAATAATCGCGTCGTATTTCTTGGTTTCGGCCAGAGTGCGCGCAGCGGAAGGAATTTCGAAGCTGCCGGGGACGCGGACGATGCGAATGTCTTTCTCTCTCGCCCCAGAGCGCAGCAGCCCGTCATACGCGCTCCGTAGCAGCCTTTCTGTAATGAACTCGTTGAACCGTGAAACAACGATTCCGAAGCACAATGCGTCGGCTTCCAATTTTCCGGCAATCGCCTTCTTGCGGAGGTTTTCGTCGGCGGCTTTCTCTTTGTCGGAGCTCGCCCTAAGCGAAGCCGGAGCGTGTCGCCGTACTGAGTCTTCCTTCATCCCTGATATTCCGAAGTTCAACTGAAGAACAACTGTGGAAGAGCGGCGCTTTGAGCGCCGCGTTACACGAGAACCACAACCTGTCATCCTGAGCGAAGTTTAATGATTCGCTTGCGATGATTGAACGGAGTCGAAGGATCTCGCGCAATTCTTGATATCTGCAGTGAATTCTTCCGCTGGTCCCGTGGTCACAACAGCTTTCCACTGTACCTTAGCACCAACAGTGCAGGGATCCTTCGACTTCGCAAGAACTTCGCTTTTACGAAGTTCTTACTGCGCTCAGCATGACAATAATAGGAACCAGTTGTTATATCCGCGTGAATCTGTGCCCTTAGATTTTACTTGCCTTTAAACTCCGCCGCCCGCTTCTCCAGAAACGCTGTGGTTCCTTCTTTCTTGTCTTCGGTCGCGCAGGAGACGCCGAACAACACCGCCTCAAGATACAAGCCCTCCGCTAGAGTCATCTCCATGCCTTTGTTTACCGCTTCCATCGTGTACTGAACCGCGAGCGGAGCATTGGCAATAATCTTTTGCGCGATGGCTTCGGCGCGCGGGATGAGATCGGCGGGGGCGGTGACTTCGTTCACCAGACCGATGCGATGCGCCTCCTGCGCTGTAATCATCTCGCCCGTAAGTACAAGCTGCATGGCGAGCCCTTTGCCCACGAGCCGTGGCAGCCGCTGCGTGCCGCCGTAGCCGGGAATGATTCCCAGCTTCACTTCGGGCTGGCCGAGCTTCGCATTTTCAGCAACCAGGCGCATGGTGCAAGCCATGGCAATCTCACATCCGCCGCCGAGCGCGAAGCCATTGATGCAGGCAATCACCGGCTTGCCCAGGTTCTCGATCAGGTTGAGCACACTTTGCCCGCGGTGCGTGTACTCTTTGCCCGAGACGGCATCGTGCTTGGCCAACTCGCTGATGTCCGCGCCGGCGATGAACGCCTTCTCGCCCGCTCCGGTCAGGATGACCACGCGTACGCCGGCATCGCTCTTGATGTCATGAAACGCAGTGCGCAGCTCTTCCATGGTGGCCATGTTGAGCGCGTTGAGGACTTTCGGACGGTTGACGGTGACGTAGGCAATCGCGTTTTTCTTTTCGAGGAGGATATTGGAGAAGGTCATAAATTCAAATCGGCCACGGAGTGGCGGCCGACTATCCCCAGCTAACGACTATTGTAAGTTAAACTCTTGTCATTCTGAGCGAAGCGAAGAACCTATGCATTTTGCCGGCAACACTGGAATCCATAGGTCCTTCGCTGCGCTCAGGATGACAAATCATAGAAATCAGCGTTCACCTGCCCAAATCCACGGCAAACAATTCACAGCTTATTCGCCTTGGGATTATTCGGGTCGGAATAATCGTAAAAGCCCTTGCCCGTTTTCCTCCCATACCAGCCCGCCATGACCAAACGCTTCAACAGCGGCGGCGAAGCGAAGCGGCGCTCCTTGAACTCGTCGTGCATCACGTGGGTGATGTAGTAAGTCGTATCCAGGCCGACGAAATCGAGCAGCGTGAATGGACCCATGGGGTAGCCGCAGCCCAGCTTCATGGCGTTATCAATGTCCTCGATTGAGCCCACGCCCTCTTCGTAGGCACGAATGGCATCGAGCAGATACGGCACCAGCAGCCGGTTCACGATGAATCCGGTCTTGTCGCTGGTGCGGACGGGAACTTTGCCCAGCTTTTTCGCGAACTCGTAAGCGGCTTCGTACACCGCATGAGCGGTGGCGATCGTGCGCACCACTTCCACCAGTTTCATCAGCGGCACTGGATTGAAAAAGTGCAGACCGATGAAACGTTCCGGCCGCTTGGTGGCGGTCATCAATTCTGTGATCGAGATCGATGACGTATTCGAGGCGAAGATGGCGTCTTTCTTTACGACGCTGTCGAGCGCTGCGTAGGTCTTCTTCTTTTCACCGACGTTTTCGATGACGGCTTCGATGATGCTGTCGCAGTCGGCCAAATCTTGTGGGTTGGTCGTGCCCTTCAGGCGGGCGCGGACGATCTGCGGCGTTTCCTTCAGGGTGCCTTTCTCGGCCAGCTTGGCCAGCGACTTCTCAATCCCGGCGAAGCCCTTGTCGAGGAACTTCTGGTCAACTTCCAATACGGTCACGTCAAAACCAGCCGTCGCGCACACCTGTGCGATACCAGAACCCATCAGCCCGCAACCGAGAACGCCTACTTTCCTAATTTCCATATGATTCCTTTTTTAACCACAAAGGACACGAAGTATCACAAAGGAGAACCTTCTTTGAACCGAATTTCATGAAGTCCCTTCGTGCACCTTCGTGTCCTTTGTGGTTATTCAAAACACAAGGTCCCTCGACTTGCCTTCGTCGCGGAAGCGCGACTCAAGCCGCGCTCGGGATGACAAGTTTTTAGGAGCCATTGCAGCAAGGCTAAAGCCGTGCACTTCCCACTAATTCAGGCTCTCCACCACCATCGCGATGCCCTGCCCGCCGCCGATGCATGCCGTCCCCAAGCCGTACTTTTTCTTTCTGCGGCGCAGTTCGTGGAGTAGCGTGATCACCAGCCGCGTCCCGGTCGCCCCTAACGGATGACCCAATGCGATCGCTCCGCCATTGACGTTGACTTTTTCTCGATCCAATCCCAGCTCTTTTTCGACCGCCAGATATTGCGCGGCGAAGGCTTCGTTCACTTCGATCAGATCAATATGCTCCAGCGTCATCCCCGCCTTTTGCAGCGCGATTTTGGTTGCCGGAACCGGCCCGCGGCCCATGATCTTCGGATCCACTCCAGCGACTCCCCAACTCACGATCCGGCCCAGCGGCTTGAGATTTCGCTTTTGCGCGTTCTCGAGAGACATCACCACCACGGCCGCGCCGCCATCGACGATGCCGCTAGCATTGCCCGCGGTGACGGTGCCAGTTTTGCCGAACGCGGTCTTCAACTTCGCCAAGCCTTCTATCGTGGTCTGCGGACGCCGATGATCGTCTTCGGTGAACATTTCGTCGGTAAGGTCGCCTTTGGAATTCTTCAGCGGCACGGGAGCCAGCTCTTCCTGTAGGCGTCCTTCTTTATAGGCCGCGTCGGCAAGCTGCTGCGAGCGCAGCGCGAATTGATCCTGCATCTGGCGCGTGATGCCCTGCTGCTCGCCGTAAAGCTCGGCGGTGTTGGCCATGTATAGACCACAATAACTATCGAGCAGCGCGACCATGAGCGAATCTTCCAGCTTGCCGCCGGGCGACAGAGTGAAGCCATCGCGTCCGCGAATGACGAACGGCGCTTGCGACATGGCCTCCATGCCTCCGGCCAAAACAACGGAAGCCTCTTCGGTCATGACCATCTGCGCCGCATTGACAATGGCCTGCATGCCGGATCCGCAGAGGCGATTGACCGTCAGCGCTGGTGTGTCGATGGGCAAACCCGCTCGCAATCCGACGTGGCGCGCGCCGTAGAGGGCGTCGCCGGAAGTCTGCTGCGCGTTACCGAAAACCGCGTGGTCGAATTCTTTGGGATCGACCCCGGCGCGCTCGATGGCAGCTTTGGCCGCGACCGCGCCCAGTTCCTGGGCAGTGAAATCTTTCAGCTTGCCGCAATAGCGGCCGAAGGGCGTGCGCGCCCCGCTGACGATGGCGATATCGCCTGCTTTCAGCATTGGTTTCCTAGTGATGGCTTCCCGGGATCAGAAGTGTTCCGAAAGGACGAGCCAAACTCATCAGTTTATCAGCGAGGAAGGAATTTTCGCCAGAGAGGGCGTTGTCATCCTGAGCGGAGTGGCCGCCTCGCAACGCGAAGCAGCCGCGGAGTCGAAGGATCCCTATTCCCTTAATTCGTTTTCCGGGAAGCAGGGGGTTCCTCGCTGCGCTCGGAATGACAAGGAAGGATGATTCAACTGCAGATCCCTCTCTTGCCCTCACCGCGCGAAGCGCGGCTCGGGCTTCGCTCAGGATGACAAACGGCAGAGTGCAGGAACGGTGAAAGATAACTACGCCACGGCAGCGGTAGACAACGTGGCTGCTAAGCTGACAACCCGGCCCATTCCCTGGGCAATGGCCATGTCCAGAGCCAGTTCGGCGCGGTTGATGATTTCGGTGACGATGTCGACGGGATCGTATTGCTGGCGCACGACGGCTTCGGCGACTCCAGCGCTGAAGGGAAGCGGCTCTTGCCGATCCGCGGGGCGTACATCAGCCAGCAGCTTGCGCAATTTGTCCACGGCCATGAGCGCTTCTTTTTCGGCAGTCTCGCCGAGCACCAGCGCGATCGTGGTCGATTCGTAGCGGAAGGCCAGATCATTCTGGCGGATGTTGGCGGCAAAAAGCTGTCCAATCTGGCGCATCAGGGCTTCGACGGCAGCCTCGCCGTACTCCTTGATCATGACTGAGCTTTTGCCGAATTGCATTAAGACTACGGTCACGGGAGTGCCCTGCTGGACAGCCCGGCGGGTTTCCGCACTCAGCAGGTCGAGATAAGACGCACGTTTCAGCAGGCCGGATTGCTCGTCGGTAACCGAAAGGCTTTTGACCAGGCGGCGCAGGCCGGCGTTGTTGAGTGCGATGACGATCTGATCGCTGATGGTCTTGAGCACTACGATATCGCTGGAGTGCCAGCCGCGCGGCGTGTTCTGAATGAGCAGAAGGATGCCGACGTGATCGGATCCCTCGGCCAGCGGGATCGCCAGCAGCGAGGTGACGCCTAACTCCGCCAGAGCTTCGTGAGCGGGCTGCAATTCAGGTGCGGCGGGAGCGTCGGTGATGGTCAGAGTGCCGCGGGTTACAGCCAAGTCCTGCACCGCAGCGACCAGCTTGGCCAGCGCACCAGTCTCTCCCTTTTTCACATTTTCGGCGCAGTACTCCTTGATCGCGCTGGGCAGCAGGCCGGGTTTGCGCATGGCGACCACGCACCGGCTCAGTTTCCACTGCGCGCCGAGTTCGTTTACGGTGGTGGACATCACTGTGTCCGCGTTGGTCTGGCGGTATAACTTGCGAGTAATTTCGGCGACCCGGGTAAAGCTGTTGACGTCAGCTTCTTCGGTCGCGGGCGCGTGGCCAGTTCCGGACGAGGCCGGAGCTGGACTCTTTGTCGGCGCACTTGCTGCGGGCGCAGGCGGCAGCGGCGCGGACCCAGCGTAGCGCGGCGTCATTCCGGCTGACATATACAACTGTTGCAGATCCTGATTGCGCTCTTCTTCGTGCGGAAAAAGTTCCTGGATACGCTGCAGGCGCTCGATGGCTTTAGAGCGCATTCCGTACTGCACCAGGATTTCCGCCTGCAACATAAGGTCCTGCAAAGCGGCCGCGCCGAGGGTTGGCTCTTCATTTTTGACCGTCGTGGACCCCGCCTTGTTCATAGTAGTCAAGCGCGAGGCGATCACCTTGTAGCGATTGTCGTCGATTTTTCCGCGCAACATTTCCAGGCGCTTCTGATGGCCCGGCTCATAGGCATCCACATCGGCGGCACGATCCAGACACTCGGCGGCCTTCACGTAGTTGCCCATGCCGCAGTGCAGATCGAAGAGCTTGAGCAGAGTCTGGCAGTAATCGCCCTCGCGATTCGAACCGTTGAACAACTCGCTCAGGAATTCCAACACTTCGGGCGAGGCGCGATGGCCAGCTACCAGATCTTGCATCAGAGTGACAAAGGCTCGTCGCTCACCCCGGCCGCGTTGGAACTGCTCCAGCTTGCGGGCGAGTGCCACAGCCTCGGTATCCTGCTGGGCGTCGATCAAAAGTCCCATCAGATTTGTGATCTCGTGGATGCGGCTTGGATTCTGCTCGAACAACTGCCATAGCACAGGCTGCGCGTCGGCCAGCCGGTTCGCCGCCAGGAGCGCCTTGGCGTAGGCTTCGCGCAGTTCCAGCGGAGCTGTCGCGATGTTGGCATGCGGCTCAAGTACAAAAATTGCAGCTCCGATTTGGCCTTGCACCATCAAGCTTTTGCCATAGGCTGATGCAACCTGAAGATCGCTGGGATCTTCCCCGTAAGCGCGTTCGAACCACTGAGCGGCGTTAGCACCAGAAGCTTCCGTCAACTGCGCCAGCTTCAAAAAAGCGACGGCGGCGTTGGGGCTATCTCCGGCTTCTGCAAGGTTTTCGGCAAGTCGCAAGAAATTCCGCTCACTGGGATCGAGGGCAACGATGCGTTTCAGAACCTCCAAAGCATCGGGTTTGCGCGCCTGCTTGACTAGTTCTTCCAGCGCGTTCTCATAGGTTTCCAATGCCAGTTTTCGGTTGGAGGCTTCCAGGATTTCGCCAAAACGGATCTTCTGGCTCCACGTGGGGTTTACGTAGCGAGCCATCTTCTTGTAAGTAAGACTGGCACGGGTAGCGTCGCCAGCCTCAATCTGGCGCTCAAACAACTCTCCCAGGAGTTTTACCGCGTCGGTGGTGCGCTGCTGGGAAAGGCAAAGTTCCGCGGCCATTTGGCGGACCGCATCGTTCTGCGGGTCCTCGGCCAGGACTTGCAGATACTCCTCTAGAGCGTCGTTGGTTTTGCCTTTTTGGAGGAGTTTTTCCGCCCGTTCAACGCGTCTGTTGATCTCGGATCGATCCATTCGCTTGGTCGTGTCTGCCATGAGAGAGACGGGTGCTGTGCGGAGTAACCCACTGGAATTCTAGGATTTGGTTACCTCCCGCCGCAATGAAGTAGCGTTCCGCCGCGATTACGAAGGTCACCCACAATAAGTCTTTGGCGGAAAAGGGGTTTCTGGTATAGGTGCCGAATGCCTGTCGCAGAGGAGACAAATCAAGAACAAGGGCTTCAGCACCAGCTTAGCGCCGGGCAGATGGCCATGGTCGCTGTGGGCGGATCGATCGGTACGGGCTTGCTGCTGGGGTCAGCGGCCGCAATCGAGATCGCCGGCCCAGCTGTCATCATCAGCTTTGCGCTGGCCGCGTTCATCAGTTGGACAGTGGCTATGGCGCTGGGTGAGTTGTCCAATATGCATCCCGGGGCGGGGTCGTTCGGCTTGTACGCCGATCTCTATCTAAACGAGTGGGCAGGCTTTGTTTCCCGCGCGGGATTCTGGATCTCGATTTCGGTTTCGGTGGGCGCCAGCCTGGTCGCCTCGGCAACCTATATGCGGTATTGGTTTCCCGCGGCTCCGGCCCTGGTTTGGGTGGTGCTGTTCTCAGGTGTGCTGATCGTGATCAATCTACGTAGCGTCGGCGATTACGGCCGATTTGAATACTGGTTCGCAATGGTGAAGGTCGCAACCATGGTGACCTTCATCCTGATCGGGGGGACATTGTTGGTGACCGGGCGCGCCCCGGCCCAGTTCACGAGCCATGGAGGATTCTTTCCCCGGGGCATGCTCTCGCCCTTCCTGGCCCTGACGTTTGCGCTGTACACCTTTGGCGGGATCGAACTGGTGGCGGTCACAACCGGTGAATCCCGGTCCGCGGCGGAGATTCCGCGCGCTGTAAGATCGACCTTTATCATCCTGACCGTCGTCTATCTCGGCGCGATCGCGGTGCTGGTGGGAGTAATGCCATGGAATCGGGCGGGCGTTACGGAGAGTCCATTCGTGACCGTGTTCCGTATGGTGGGAATTCCGGCGGCAAGCAACCTGATGAGTTTTGTAATCCTGACTGCTGCACTTTCCGGTGCGAACGCTAATCTGTACGCCGCGTCCCGGATGTTGTTCTCGCTGGCGCGAGGGGGATGGGCGCCCGCACAACTGGGCCAGTTGAATACGGCAGGATCACCACGGCTGGCCCTGTTGGCCTCCTCTTACGGAATCGTAGTAGCGCTGGTTCTGGAAAAATGGGCGCCAAGGAACGCGTTCGTTTACATACTCAGCGGAGCCTTGTTCGGTCTAATGCTTTCCTGGCTGGTATCCCTGGCGGCGCACATTTCATTCCGGCGGCGGATGAGTTCCAGCCAGGTGACCGCTCTGCCCATGCGTTCACCGCTTGGCGCCTGGGGCTCGGTACTGGGACTGACGCTGGTAGCCGCTGCTATTCTGAAAACTTGGTGGGATTCGCGAATAAGCCTCGTGAGCGGCTTGTCGACCGTACTTGCGCTAAGCGTGGCATATCTTCTGCTGAGGCTAGCCCGCCAGGAAAGTAGAATGTAAGTATGAGCGATCCACTGCTCCGCTATCGGCCCGAGTTCCCTATCCTCGCAACGACTACATATCTGATCAGCAACTCACTGGGCGCAATGCCGCGCGGTGTGTATGACGCCATGAAGGCCTACGCCGACACTTGGGCTACGCGCGGAGTGCGGGCCTGGCAAGAACGCTGGTGGATGCTCGCGGTCGAAGTCGGAGATGAGATTGGGGCGCTGATGAATGCGCCGAAGGGGTCGGTCTCCACCCATCAGAATGTAACGACGTGCCAGGCGGTGGTGGCTTCATGCTTTGACTTTTCGGGCAAGCGCAACAAAGTCGTTTACAGCGATCTCAATTTCCCTTCGGTCATGTATTTCTGGGAAGCGCAGCGCGCCTACGGCGCTCGCGTGCACATGGTGAAAACCGATGATGGAATCACGGTACCAATCGAGCGCCTGCTGGACGCAATCGACGAAAGCACGCTGCTGGTGCCGGTTTCGCACGTGATCTTTCGCAGCTCCTACATTCAAGACGCCAAAGCCATCATCGAAAAGGCGCACAAAGTCGGAGCGCACGTGGTGCTGGATACTTTCCAATCGCTGGGCACGGTACCCGTGGACGTGCAGGTGCTGAACGTTGATTTTGCCTGCGGCGGGGTTTTGAAGTGGCTCTGCGGTGGTCCCGGCGTCGGATATTTGTATGTGCGTCCAGATTTGGGTAAAAAGCTGGAGCCGAAGTTCACGGGCTGGTTCGCGCACCAGGAGTCCATGGCTTTTGAAGTCGGACCGATTCGCTATACCGATCCGCCTTTCCGCTTCATGAACGGCACCACCCACATTCCTTCACTGGAAGCTGCGCGTCCGGGGCTGAAGATTATCACTGAAGTCGGAGTTTCGCGGATCCGCGAAAAATCCAAGCGGCAGACGGCGCGGCTGATCGAATTGGCCGATAAGCATGGCTGGCGGGTAAATTCCCCGCGTGATCCCGAGAAGCGTGGCGGAACGGTTTCCATCGATATGCCGGACTCGCAAGAAGTCTGCCGAGAGCTGTTGAAGCGCGACATTCTGGTGGACTGGCGCCCGAGAGCGGGCGTGCGCATGTCGCCGCATTTCTACAACACGGATGCTGAGCTGGAGACCGGAATCGCCGCGGTGGAAGAGATTCTGAAAGAGCGTGCGGTCGCGGCGAGATGAAGTCGTTCGATCGTTCGACCCTCCGGCGCATTACCAACGTAAGCCCAATCTAGCCTTTTCTGCTGCCTTCTCTATTCGCCGTCCGCTACGCTCGGGCCGACGCCATCTGCTGTGGTTAGGGCAGAAGTGTCGAACCCGAACTCATGTTCTTTTCTCTGGCAATTGCTTTCTATTACGGACGTAGTGACGGCTGGGTGTGGGCGGCAGTCGGCGCAGGCGCCGGCGTCTATCTGTTTGTTCGCGGCTTCCGCCTGTTGCGACGCAAGCGGCTGATCATGGACACGCCGTCGTCAAAGATTCGCAGCGCCTCCATGGGACTGGTCGAACTGAGCGGATTGGCCGTCGGCCCCTACACTCTGCCCGCGCCCATTACCGGTGTGGCCTGTTATTTCTACCGGACGCTGGCTTGGCAGTGGAAGCAGAACGGCAAAAGCAGTTCCTGGGTCAAGGCCGCCGAGGAGAGCATGCACGTTCCCTTTTATCTGGATGACACCACCGGGCGCGTGCTGGTCGATCCTCAAGGCGCGGAAATGGACATCCATCGCGACTTCCACGAAGAATTCAGCAACTCCGTCTTCTCCAGCAGCCTGGAGATTCCAGCGAACATATCCAGTTTCCTGGGGCGGCACGGAGTCGGAACCGACAAGAAAATCAAGGTCGAGGAGTACTGCATCAAGATCAAGAATTTTCTGTTCGTCCTGGGAACGCTCGCGGAGAATCCGGGCCTGACCGCGAGCCCCACCACGGTGCGGACGCTATCCGCCGATCAGAGCGCGGTTTCCTTCCATATCCCCAACGGAATTGGGAGCCTGTCGATCAGTTCAGATCTAACTCTTTCAGCGTTCAAGGGGGGCATGGCGCCCGAGGAAGTGATCCAGCTTTCGACCGCCAACGGCCCTGCCAAAGCGATGGACATGACACAGCAAGGTAAGCTGGCTGCAGCCATGATGAAGGCTGGCATCATCAACCCTGCAGCCTGGGCCGTAGCCGGACTGCAGTATCCTGGCGCGACTACCAACCCAGAAGTCGGCGGCGCCACCGGCCCTGCGGAAGAATTCGAGTTGACGCCGAAGACCGTATTGATGAAGGGTGATCACAATCCCGCCTTCTTTATTTCCTGGCAGAGTCAGCGGGACGTGGTGAGAGCACTTGGCTGGAAATCGGCCTTGATGATTTGGGGCGGGCCGGCGTTGACTGTATTTTGCGTTTATCTCTTGGCCGCGCGGTTCGGCTGGTTGTAGTTTGGATGCGTCGCACGGTAAAAACGTGAAGAGCACCTGAGGATTTACTCATATGAACACCGTCATCCTGCTGATGTTTCTGTTCGCGATATTCGGCGTCATCGCGTACGTGATCACCATCTTCAACGGCCTGGTCACGTTGAAAAACGACATCGACAAGGCCTGGGCCAATATTGACATCATGCTGAAGCAGCGCCATGACGAACTGCCCAAACTGCTCGATGTCTGCAAAGGCTATATGGACTTCGAGCGCGACACATTTCAGAAGGTCACACAGGCGCGAAGCATGTATCAGCAAGCCGTCAGCGTGGACCAGAAGGCGCAGGCCGATCAGAGTATGACCTCGGCTCTGCGCGGATTCTTTGCCGTGGCCGAGAACTATCCTGAGTTGAAGGCCAACAATAACTTCATGCAGCTGCAAAAACGGATTACGGAACTGGAGAGCCAGATCGCCGACCGTCGCGAGTTCTATAACGATTCCGTGAACACGTTTAACATTCGAATCCAACAGATGCCCGACACTTTTGTGGCCAGCTTCATGAATCTGCAGCCGCGTCCGATGTTTAAGGTGGAGGAAGCGGACAGAGCCGATGTGCGGATGAGTTTTGGGGCGGCGCAGTAGTAGGTTGTGGGGCTAAAACCCTTACGTGTCTCAGGGCATTTATCGCAGCGCTTAAAAGCCTGCCCTGAGCGAAGTCGAAGGGCGCTGCGCCACCCAAAACCGTTTGAGAGCAGCGCTCAGCGTGGTCAGGTTACCAATCTTCTCACCTGCCACCTGCCGCACGTCCCAATTTCTCGATTAGAATGACCCGGTGAGCGACGCCGTCCGCATTGGGATTCTGGGCGACTATGATGCCGATTCCCCCACGCTTCCCACCATCGACAAATCGCTGCAGCACGCTTCAGCTAAGTTGAATTTGGCCATCGAATCGCAATGGATTCCTACCCCCTCTCTGCTACAACCGAACGCGCAAAGAATGCTAGAGAGCTTCGATGGAATCTGGGCCGCGCCCGGCAGTCCCTATAAAAGTTTTGATGGCATGCTGAAGGGGATCGAGTTTGCCCGGCGGCGCGACTGGCCCTTCCTGGGCACCTGCGCGGGTTTTCAATACACCTTGATCGAATGTGCCCGAAATGTGCTGGGCATAAAAGACGCAGATAGCGCAGAGAATAATTCCGGATCGAAAAACATCATCATCTATCCGGTGGCGTGCGCCGTGCCCGATCGTGCCAATGGAGCTCCCAGGCTCTCCGGGCCAATCCCGGAGATTCGTCTGCGCCCGGGATCCTATCTGCAGTCGTTTTATGCGCAGGACACCGCCGTCGAAGAATTCTTTTGCAACTTCGAGGTCAATCCTGATTTCGAATGGATCTCGATGGAAGCCGGATTCCCCATCGTGGCGCGTGGCTCCAAAGGCGAGATTCGCGCTATTGAGTCGCCTACGCACCGCTTTTTTGTCGCGACATTATTCCAACCGCAGCTTTCGTCCAAGCCGGACGCTCCGCATCCGTTGGTCGTGGCATTCGCCCAAGCCGCCGCCGACTGGGGACGGAAAAAGCTGGACGACAGCGTACTGGAGTAAACAGGTCTCAGGTACCAGGTGCCAGGCTTTCGAGGCCGCGGACGGCACATGAACGACCACGTCACAAATTCCATCCGCGAAAGCTACGACCGGCTGGCGGAGGAGTACACCCGGCGCATCTTCGACGAGCTCCAGCATAAGCCCCTCGACCGCCAACTGCTCGACCGCTTCGTCCTGCAAACCAGCGGGCGCGGCCAGGTCTGTGACATAGGTTGCGGTCCCGGTCACGTGGCACGCTATCTACACCAGGCCTCGTCCTCGGTGTTTGGGCTCGACTTATCTCCCCGCATGGTGGAGCAGGCGCGGAAACTGAACCCGGGAATCACCATCCGCGTAGGCAACATGATGTCGCTAGATCTCCCAGACGCGTCACTTGCGGGAATCGCCGCTTTCTATGCCATTGTGAATATTCCCAGGCCATCCCTGGCCACAGTCTTTTTCGAAATGCATCGAGTGCTGCAACCCGGCGGGTTGCTGCTGCTGGGATTTCACCGTGGCGATGAAGCGCATCGCGAAGAGGAATTATGGGGCCACAAAATTTCCATGGATTTTCTGTTCTTTCAACCGCTGGAAATCAAGCGCTATCTGGAAACCGCAGGCTTCACCATTGAAGAGATCGTAGAACGAGAACCTTATCCTGATGTGGAGTTCCCGAGCCACCGGGCCTACATCTTCGCGCGGAAGCCGTCGGACCGCGGTCAAACTCTGACCAATTCAAACACTGGATAGTTCGGCGCGATGCTGGCGAAAGCCGATGCGGGCGATCCGGCCGCCACCGGGAAATACTGCTGCACCTCACGCTTGAAAGCATCGAGATATCTTTTCAATATCTCCGGCTTGTCGGCGTCCGGGATGGGCCGCAGACGAAATCTTTGCCGCGTCTTTCCCCTTTTAAGCGTAACCTCTCCCGCCGCTTCAGCGTTGCGCACCCATTGCGTCTGCCCCCGCGGTGCCACCAGGAATCTCTTTCCGCCGAGTTCCAACAGGTTGATCGGTGTGGAATAAGTCTTGCCGCTCTTACGTCCACGGACTTCGAGCAGGTAGTTGTAGGCGAAGCCTAAGCCGAGCCCAACCAGAAATCCAAAGACCCGATTGAATGCGCTCTCGAGGGCGGTGGGCTTACGAAAAGTGGGCTGGCTGGAGTTCATATGGAGAGAGATCGTTGCAAGATGTCCTCGCTATTGACCAGGAGATGAGGCTGACACGCGCCAACCTCCAATATTCGATGCCGGAGCGTTACTAAAGACTCTGGACTATGCGTATCTGTGGCGGACTCCGGGCTGTGGCTAGACTCTGGCGAGCCCGAGCCACGGCGCATGTATCAGCTTAGCGTCCCGTTTGCCAACCTCCTCAACTACGTCCCGGTCGCCGCGACCGTGATTACCTGCGTGCTCAGCGTGATCCTGGCCCGTGCCACTCTGCGCTATGCAGAAGCCAGCGACAAGAGTCTGGCGCTGGCGCGGGAAGAATTCGAGCGCGAATGGTCTCCCGACCTGCACATCAAACTGGAGCGGATCTCGTCAGCGGAGGCCAGAATTGTGGTCACCAATCTGGCTAAGATTTCGGTCTTACTTCAGCTCATGCAGTTGCGGAAGATTTCCCACGCTGTCCCCTTCCAGCGGTCATTTCTGAACGATCCCTTGGTGGGTGGCATGACGTGGACGCAGAACATGGGCAAGACGCTGCTGGAATGTACTGGGGAAGAGTTCGAAGGCCTTATCGCCGCCTCGCTGACATTCTTTGCTTCAGGCCGGATGTTTCGCACCGATTGGTTCCGCTTTCATATCCAGATTCACAATGGCCAAATCTTCCGGCTCGTCCCGACCAACATGCCCGCGCGACGGGCACGGGTTCTCGAGAGTTACAGGGGACCGGAGAGAAGGCGGGAACTAGTGCACGACGTCACGGCTGCGAGCAGAAAATAAAGACTTAGTTTGACAGCCTAGACTTGCTTGATGAACTTGAGCGACGCGGAATTCATGCAATAGCGAAGATGTGTCGGGGGCGGGCCGTCGTCGAATACGTGGCCCAGATGGGCATCACACTGAGTGCAGGAGACGGCCGTTCTCGCCATACCGAGGCTGCGGTCGCTGATGGTTCGCACGTTCTCCGCCGCGATCGGCGCCCAGAAGCTGGGCCAGCCAGTTCCCGACTCGAATTTTGTCTCTGAGCTGAACAGCGCATTGTCACAGCAGATGCAACGATAAAGCCCCTTGTCGTGCAACTTCCAGTATTGGCCACTGAAAGCCAATTCGGTGTCCGCACGACGTGTGATTTCAAAGGCGTTGGGCGAAAGTTGTTTGCGCCATTCCGCTTCGGTCTTAGCCACTTTAGGCACAGTGACTCTCTTCAAGCGCTGTCCGGAGTCGGAAAATTCAACTATCGTGACGTCCCCGGGCGGCTCCTTTGACGAAGCGGCTTCTATGAACCGCGGCTCTTTCATTGACCACAAAGCCAAGCCGGCAACCGTGGAGACCGAAGCCACCAGAAACGCCCGCCGACTCGGCCTCAGTGAAGGCGCATCCCGATCGAGATCAGATCCAAACATGAACCTACTCCTGGAATTCTCTTATTTCCCCCGGTACAAGTCGGGAAATTGTTGCTGGAGGTGGGCCACTTTCGGCGCATCGTTAAACATAATGTACGGACTGTCAGGATGATGCGTCGCATAATCCTGATGGTAGGACTCAGCCGGATAAAACGCCTTGAGCGGGACCACTTGCGTCACGATCGCTCGCGGGAAGGCTTTGGCCTTGTCAAGCTGTGCGATGTAAGCCTCGGCGATACGCTTTTGTTCGTCGGTACCATAGAAAATGACCGAGCGATACTGCGTGCCTTCATCGGGCCCTTGCCGGTTCAACTGCGTAGGATCGTGCGCGACAGAGAAGAACACTCGCAGCAACTCGCCATAGGTGATCTGGGAGGGATCGTAGGTGATCTTCACCGACTCCGCGTGCCCCGTCTTGCCCGTGCTTACCACTTCATATTCAGCGGTGTTGGCAGCCCCGCCGGAATAGCCTGAAGTCGCTTTGATCACACCCTTCACGTGTTGGAAGACGGCCTGAATTCCCCAGAAGCAACCTCCAGCAACCACCGCCGTTTGCTCGCCGGGCTGGGTGGCCCTGGCGGCATCCACGGCAGGACTGGGGACAGCGACGTTGGACGAACTCCCCGCTGTCCAAGCGACCGTACCCACGACCACCACTAAAAACAACAACAAGATATGCCCAGAAAACCTGAACATGAGTACCCCTCCACGACCGGCTTTGGCCTGCAACAGATTAGAGTGGTGAGACGAACAAAAGTTTCGCCCGGCTACACGTTTCATACAGCTGACTCAACCCTCCGCTCATACCCAATGCAGGAAACGACGGGTAGCCTTGGGTATTTCTTGAAGCGATTGTCGGTAAGGGCGAGCTGGCAGAGAATAAAGAGCGAACCCCGGTCGGATTCGATGGGCCGGGCATGAGTGCAGTCCCCGCACAGCCCCGGGTTCGGCTGGAATGCCGGAGTGTCTCTAGAAATGCTCACCTCTTCAGGATAACAGCCGAGCCGCCTCGAAATTGCGGGAGTTTGAGATCACAATTTGTGATTTCATCCGAGCTGCGCCGAAGTCACTGGGTCAGCTCGTAGCCAGCGAAGAAATAGCTCAGCTCGAAGCGGGCCGAATCCTCTCCATCGGACCCATGAATGGCGTTCAGCTCGATGCTGGTGGCCCATTTCTTGCGGATCGTGCCTTCCTCGGTATTGGCGGGATTGGTGGCGCCCATGAGCTTGCGAAGGTCGGCAATGGCATTTTCCTTCTCCAACGCCAGAACTACGATGGGACCGCTGGACATGAAGTTGGTCAGCGAATTGAAAAATGATTTGCCGGCGTGCACGGCGTAGAACTGCTCCGCCTGATGCTTGGAGATCTCGAGCATTTTCATGCACAGGATACGGAATCCGTTCTTTTCGAATTGCTCGATGATGTCTCCGATTCCATGCTTACGGACCGCGTCAGGTTTAATGATGGTAAGAGTCCATTGCAGAGTCTTCATAGTTTCAGTCGTCAGTCCTTAGTCGATGTCCATACGTCCTTGCTTGTAGCAAGTTCTACGCCCGCGCCGCCATGCCGATGGCCGCCGCCACGGTGTCGCCGATCGCCGCTGGAGACTTGGCCACGCGAATCCCCGCTGTTTCCATAGCTTTGATTTTTTCGGCCGCGGTTCCCTTCCCGCCCGAAATGATCGCCCCCGCGTGACCCATACGGCGCCCCGGAGGCGCAGTTTGCCCGGCGATGAATCCCACCACTGGTTTTCTCATATGCGCTTTTACGTACTCGGCGGCCGTTTCTTCGGCGTTGCCGCCGATTTCACCAATCATGATCACCGCTTCAGTCTGCGGGTCGCGATTGAACAACTCGAGTGCATCTACAAAGTTGGTGCCAATGATAGGATCGCCGCCAATGCCAATGGCTGTCGATTGGCCGATTCCGCGCGTGGTGAGCTGATAAACCGCTTCGTAGGTCAGGGTACCAGAGCGCGACACAATTCCGATTGGACCTTGCTTATGGATCCGGGCTGGCATAATTCCGATCTTGCACTTGCCCGGCGAAATGATTCCTGGGCAATTGGGGCCGATCAAGCGTGCGCGCCGATTCTGCAAAAATTCCCAGGCGCGCACCATGTCCAGAGTAGGGATGCCCTCGGTGATACAGACGATCAGTTCCACTTCCGCGTCGGCAGCTTCCATGATGGCGTCGGCGGCATAGGGCGGAGGCACAAAAATAATGGAGGTGTCTGCAGCGGTCTTGTCCACTGCCTCTTGCACAGTGTTGAACACGGGCCAGCTCTCATGCGTGGTGCCGCCCTTGCCCGGAGTTACTCCTCCGACAATCTGAGTCCCATACTCCGCACAGGCCTTGGCGTGGAACGTGCCTTCCCGTCCCGTCAGGCCCTGCACAATCACCCGCGTCGATTTATCCACCAAAATGCTCATGAATTCGTCCCACCCCTGTCATCCTGAGCGAAGCGAAGGACCTATGCACTCGTTCTAGCCGCTGCCACCACCTTGTCAGCCGCGTCCTTCATAGTCTCGGCCACGATGAAGTTGAATCCTGACTGCTTCAGAATTTCCCTTCCCGCCTCGACATTGGTTCCCTCCAGGCGCAACACGATCGGCAATTGGATCTGGGTTTTCTTGGCCGCTTCGACCACGCCGGTTGCCAGCGTGTCTACCCGCAAAATGCCACCGAAAATATTGATCAGCACTGCCCTCACATTCTTATCGCTGAGCAGGATTTCGAACGCGTGCGTTACCTGTTCGGCGTTCGCGCCACCGCCCACATCAAGGAAATTGGCCGGCATTCCGCCAGCGTATTTGATGATGTCCATCGTCGCCATCGCCAGGCCTGCGCCATTCACCATGCAACCGACATTTCCGTCCAGCTTGATGTAGTTCAGGGCGTACTTCGAGGCCTCGACTTCGAGAGGATCCTCCTCCGTGATGTCGCGCAATTCGCGGAGTTCGGGGTGACGGAACATGGCGTTGTCATCGAAATTCATCTTGGCGTCAAGCGCGAACAATCGGCCGTCGGTGCAAGTGATGAAAGGATTAATTTCCATCAGCGAGGAGTCGGTCTCCTCGAACGCCCGGTAAAGACCAGTCATGAACTGTACTGCTTGATTAATCTGTTGCTGCTTCAGGCCCAGCGCGAAGGCGAGTTTGCGCGCCTGGAACGCTTCCAGGCCCATGCCCGGATCGATGTATTCCTTCAGGATGGCAGCGGGATTCTCTGCCGCGACTTGCTCGATTTCCATTCCGCCGGCCGCGGACGCCATGAATACCGGCCTGGCTTCGGCGCGGTCGATGACGATCCCCAAATAAAGTTCCTTCTCGATCGGCAAGGTTTCTTCGATTAGCAGGCGCCGCACGATACGCCCTTCAGGCCCGGTCTGGTGCGTGACCAGCGTCATGCCTAGCATTTTTGAGGCAATTTCGCTGGCTTCTTCTGCCGACTTGGCAATCTTTACGCCTCCGCCTTTCCCCCGGCCGCCGGCATGGATCTGCGCCTTGACCACAACGCCGCTGGCTCCGGCACCGAAGAGATTTCTCGCGGCGGCTTCGGCCTGCTCGCGGCTCTCCGCCATCTCGCCTCGCGGCACCGCAACGCCATATTTCTTCAGAATCCCCTTGGCCTGGTATTCGTGAATTTTCATAAATGATGCTCGATCAGCTTGCGCTCGGCAGGAACCTGCTTGCAACTTTCGACTGTGGGCAGCAAACCATTGATTTTATAGAAGGGCGGAGCGATAGGGCAAACGAGATGGATCGTCGGCGGAAGTTGGATTGAATACCCAGACGTCTTCAAGAGGGTATCATCCAGAAACTCGGCGCAGTTCAGCCGGGTGCGAGCCTGCCCTGAGCGTAGTCGAAGGGGATCTCGCGCGGGACGCTTACCTGGACATGCTGCCTTCCCGCACGCCAGATCCCTCGCTAAAAGCTCGGGATGACGCCAGCGTAGTAGAAACTCAGCGTGCCGGATCGAAGCTTCATCGGTTCGTGGCAGAATAACGCGATGCCAACCCAGCAACCTTCGTCCATTCGCGATTTTCTCTACGGCACCGCATGGAAGGAAGACCGCACTCCGGCTCTGGTCGAACTCGCCCTCCGGATGGGCTTTCGGGGCATCGACACGGCAAATCAGCGTCGGCATTACTTCGAAGCCGGGGTTGGACAGGGGCTGGCTGCCGCCTATCGCGCGGGTATTGTCACGCGCGCCGATCTTTTTCTGCAGACAAAATTCACCTATCGGCCCGGTCAGGACCACCGGCTTCCCTACGATCCTGCGGCCAGCCTTTCGGTTCAGGTCGCCCAGTCTATGGCAAGTTCGCTCGAACATCTTGGCACCGACCACGTCGACAGCTACGTGCTACACGGGCCCGCCTCCGGCTACGGCTGGACCGAGGCGGATGCCGAGGTTTGGGGAGCCATGATCCGCGAGCGTGATTCCGGCCGCACGCATTTTCTCGGGGTGAGCAATGTTTCTCTGCGCCACTTGGAGCAGATGACGTCCGCCAACGCCGAAGCTCCTGCCTTTGTGCAAAACCGCTGCTACGCCCGCCTCGGCTGGGACCGCGATGTGCGAATGTTCTGCACGGAGCGAGCGATCATCTATCAGGGCTTTTCGCTTCTCACCGCGAATGCTGAGGTGCTCGGCCATCCACTACTCGCCGATCTCGCTGCCCGCGCGAAGGCTACTCCGGCGCAGGTTGTATTCAGCTTTGCACGCGCGGTTGGAATGTTGCCGCTGACCGGCACCTCTAATGCAGAGCACATGAAGCAAGACCTGGCCAGCCGCGACCTTGCACTCCCTCCCGAGGCGATAAAGGCGATTGAGTCTCTCGCTGGCTGACGGATGCTAACCTTAATAGCCGTCCATGATTCTCGACGCCCTGTACCGCATCGCCAACCACCGCCAATCGCTCTCACGCGAAGAGGCGCGGACCGTCATGTCCGAGATGCTAACCGGCAAATGTACTGACGCCCAGATTGCCGCCCTGCTGGTCGCGTTGCACATGAAAGGCGAGACGGTGGAGGAGATAGTTGGTTTTGCCGAGGCGATTCGGGCCGCTGCGGCACCTTTGCCTCTTCAGAGGAACTCAATTGTCGACGTCAGCGGCACCGGACGCGATGCGTTGGTGGACACTTGCGGCACCGGCGGCGACGCCAGCGGCACTTTCAACATTTCGACAGCCACAGCGTTCGTGGTGGCGGGTGCGGGCGTGCGCGTGGCCAAACACGGCAACCGCAGCGTGACTTCTAAATGCGGCTCGGCGGATGTGATGGAAGCTCTGGGAGTCAACATCGACCTCGCGCCCGCGCGCCTGGCCAACTGCCTGGAAGAAGTTGGAATGTCATTTCTCTACGCACCAGCGATGCATTCTGCGATGAAATACGTGCAACCTGCTCGCCGCGAACTTCGCTTGCGCACAGTCTTCAATTTGCTGGGGCCGCTCACAAATCCCGCGCGCGCCTCAGCGCAAGTGGTTGGCGTCTATTCCCCGGAGTTGGTGGAGAAGCTTGCCGAGGCGCTGAGCATGCTGGGGTTGCACCGGGCCTTGGTCGTTCATGGACTGGACGGGTTGGATGAAATCACCATCACCGGTGCCACGCGCATCGCCGAAGTGCGTGAAGGAAATGTCCACACTTATGAGGTCACGCCTGAGGAATTCGGGATGAAGCGTGCTGGGATCGAAGATATCTCCGGCGGAGACGCAGCTACCAACGCAACCATCATCCGCGAAATTCTCAGCGGCACGAAGTCAGCGCGGCGTGATGTCGTGCTGCTGAATGGCGCGGCGGCGCTGGTGGCGGCGGGCAGGGTTGACCATCTGGCTAATGCGCTGCCGCTGGCGGAGAAGTCAATTGATTCAGGAGCCGCGACTCAGAAGCTGGAGGCGTTGGTGCAGTTTACGAACGCGCATCATTGAGTGGTCTTCATGCGCTTGTCATCCTGAGGCAGCGTTACCCTTCGCTTTGCGAAGGGCAACCGACGAAGGACCTATGCAGTCTTCGCTTCTTTCTTCAATCTCTCAATCTGTTCCAGATGACTTGCGCCATGCGTTCCCATCTTTTCGACATACTCCGCCACAGTCACGTCGGTTTTAAGCTCAGGATGATACGCGGATTTCTCCAGGTCAGACGGTTTTAGGCGCTGCAGCAATCGCAAATTGGCATGGCGATTCAATCCGTAGAGGGCAACCAGTTCGGCGGGAGGAGTTTCTGTGTACCCCAGGTGCTTCGCCCAGTCGTTCTGATCGATGGGCGCAATCACCGGTTTCTTATCGGCCAGCATTTGGCGAATGCGATACGCATACATGACTTCCATGTCCGCCAGATGGCCCAGGATTTCCAGGATGCACCACTTATCGGGCGCGGGCCTGTAGCGCATCGTCTTGTCTGGCAGACTGGAAACGGCCGCTGCGATCTGCTTGGGACTTTTCTCCGCCGCTTCCAAATGCTTCTTCAATTCAGCGTTCGTCATGGGGGATCCTCAGTTCAAGAAGAAATGCGTTTGATCTGACTGCAGATTTTATCGTGCTGGAGTTTCGACTTTGAAAGAGTTGTTGCTCATGTCGCTTTCCGGCACACTGCCGTCATTGACGACAACCTGCTGCGGCGGAGTTGAGACTTCGATTCGGATTGCATTCTTTGACTTCGCGCGCACCTCCAGTCTCTTGCTCAGCTCGCCGCTATTCGTGTGTACTGTGACCGGCACCTCCGCCCCTGCGTCTCCCAGATTCTCGACCGACACTGTGACCATGTAAGTGCCGTGTATCGTCTGTCGCAAATAGACTGACTCCACGTGGAAATCCGGCAAGCCGCGGTCGCGATAAACCCAATCATCGAAAAACCATTCGAGATCGCGCTTAGACTGGGCCTCAATCAAGTGTTGCAGATAGGCCGGCGCCTTGTCCTGATCCGGATGATACGCGGCCATCGCTTTCTGCAACGCATCATCGCCAACTATGTCGCGCAGCATCCACCAGACATACATAGCCTTGCTGCGATAAAGCTCCTCGCTATTTGTGTTGATGAGCGATTCACTAGCCGCCGAGTTCTGGCTGTGCTCCGCCGCTACCGCTTTCTCCGTGTCAGCGATTGCCGTTCGATGCAAACTCATGAAATCGAGCGCCGCCTGACGTCCATTCTGGCGCTCACGATATGCGGCCTGGGCAAAGTGGGCCAGCCCTTCGTAAATCCACGGACGCGGGGATGCAAAGGCCGCATGCGTCAGTTGATGAACCGCCGTGAGCGAGTACCGCCGGGAGTCGTTGGCGCCTAGCGGCGTCAAAACCATGCTGCCAGCCTCAAAAGGTGTGGCGTCGGGATCGGCCAGCTCCACGACTTCCGCCTTTACCCGTGGTTGTCCAAACCATTGCGTCACGAACGGAACGGCCAACTCCGCTGCGATGGCATAGTCCTCCGCTCCGGACTTGTGCTCGCCCAGGTAAGAATTATTTATTTCTGGTCGATCCAAGGCGTTGTAACTGCCGATCACAAAAAGTGGCACGGCTAACCCCAGTGGTTGATACCGGCATTCGGTCGTAACTCCGTAATCTGCTCCGGAGATCGAGTCCTGCCCTTGCACGCCGCCTTCGCCATTACAGAACAGCTTCAAACGCCGCTCGGAACTGCTGCCAGAATGCGTCACCTCTATCTTCATCTCCGCGTCTATTTCCCTCCGCTTCCAGCGTCCTATCGTCTCGAACACACTGTTGCCTTCTGACAGATTTGCGGACTCAGTCGCCACTGGGTACCACAGCACATAACCAATTCCGCGCACGGCGGTGAAAGACTTGCTGATCTGGTCCCAATCCGTGTGTCTAGCTTTATCTTCGGGCACGCCGATTTGCATCAGCCGCGTGACGTCAAGCGGAATCAACCCTTCATATCCGACGTCCAGCTCGACTGTGCCTGTAGGTGGAACTTCGCGGGGCAAAGTCACAATCGCTTCCGAAAGAGCACCCGTGTGGTCGATGTCCGAGGTGTATTCGTGAGTGACAAACTGCACCGTCTTGCCGCCGATCTGAATGGATTTCCAATCCAGAGTCGAAGAAATCTGCAGCACGAGATTTTTCTGCGCGGACGGCGAATCGTTGCGTAGCGTGATCTTGCCCCTCACAGCCAGGCGCTGCTGTTCCGGCTCAACACGGACATCCAAGTCATATTTAGTAAAGGTGAAAGCTTCGCGATCGAGGGCAAAGGCCTGAACAGACAACGCGGAGAGAATAACCATGAGGACACGGAGAAACTTCATCTTGTTTCCGGCCCCGCCTTTTTCCGTCGTTGCCGCACGATTTCATAGAGCACCACTCCCGCTGCCACCGACACATTCAACGATGGCACCTTTCCCAGCATTGGGATAGAAACCAGGAAATCGCATTTCTTCGCGACCAGGTCGTGAACCCCCTTGCCTTCTGACCCCAGCACGATAGCGCAATCCATGTTGTAGTCGAGCGTGTCGTAGGTCTGCGTTCCGCGTTCATCGAGGCCAACGATCCACAGTTTTTTTTCTTTCAGTTCTTCCAGCGTCCGTGCAATATTCGTGACCTTAGCCATGGGCAAGTGTTCGCTCGCGCCTGCGGATGCTTTGGCCACCGTCGCCGTCACACCAACGGCGCGGCGTTCCGGAATCACCACTCCGTCAGCGCCGGCTGCGTCGGCAGTGCGGAGGATCGCGCCGAGATTATGCGGATCTTCCACTCCATCGAGCACCACAATCAGCGAATGCTGGCCGCGCTTGGCGGCAATCACGTCGTCGAGATCGTTGTAGCGCTTGCTTGATGTGATCGCCACAACCCCTTGATGAGCGTTGTTTCCTGCCATGCGGTCAAGCTCAGCGCGACCTAGGAAACGGACAGCAACACCTTGCCGCCGGCACTCGTCCACCACGCGCTGAAGGCGCAGATCATGACGTTCCTTGGAGACGCCCACCCACTCAAAGGAACGCCCACGCGCCTTCAACGCCTCGGCCACAGCATTGATTCCATAGATGTAGTTCATGAAAGTTCAGTGTACCGCCCGAGAGGTTCTGCCAGCGATCCGGCCGGCCGCGTTCACGTCCGACGCT
>Ga0210401_10001105_pt1 | contig 31955 bp, 26 predicted proteins | sample IncBWH32MmetaG_FD_150866 | JGI IMG/M metagenome (GOLD analysis project Ga0210401, IMG submission 150866) | Forest soil microbial communities from Barre Woods Harvard Forest LTER site, Petersham, Massachusetts, United States - Inc-BW-H-32-M | ecosystem: Environmental > Terrestrial > Soil >...
GTAGCGGGCCGCCACCAGCAGGGTCAGGGCCGGGCCGGGCTGCCAGGTGTCCTCGGCGTAGAAGGCCAGGTCCTCCTCGCTGCGGTTGTCGTCCAGCAGGTCCATGGTCAGGGCGGTGACGGTGTCGCCCGTGTCGGAGGAGGTCTGGCGGATGCGGTCGTCGTTGACCAGCTCGGTCCCCAGCGTGAGGTGGTCGCCGTTGAAGACCTGGGCGGTGACCTCGGCCTCCGCGCCGACGCGGTCGTTCTCCCCGGTCTCGCGGTTGATCAGGGTGGCCCCGCTGGAGGGGTCCTGGGCCGCGAAGGTGCCCACGTACTCGTACCAGCGGTGGTAGACCCGGGCCGAGTAGTCCAGGTCCTGGCCGTGGCCGGCGTAGCGCAGCTCGGTGAAGTTGCCCTCGTCGATGGTGTAGCTGCGGCCGTCGTTCCACAGGCTGAAGAGCACCGTGGCCGAACTGCCGTTGGGCACGCCCTTCCTGCGCCAGTTGGCCCCGCTCTCCAGGGTCCATCCGTCCCAGGACAGCTTGGCCAGGGCCTGGCGGGCGTCCTCATAGTCCCCGTTCTGGAAGACGCCCTGGTTGATGCCCTGGGTCACGGAGGTGTCGGTGGAGTGGATGTCCTGGCCGTCGGAGGCCAGCAGGGCCCCGCTCAGGTAGTAGTCCAGCCCGTTGGACAGGTGGTCGCCCAGGTTGAACTTGCCGTCGCGGCTGTTGTAGCTGCCGTAGCCCGCCGACACCCTGCCGCCGCGGACGTCCTGGCCGTCCTGGGTGATGACATTGATGACCGTGAACATGGCATGGGAGCCGTAGTCCGTGGAGCCCGGGCCCAGCACCACCTCGATGCGCTTGACCTGGCTGATGTCCACGCCCAGCTCGTTTCCGATGCTGGTGGAGCTGAACACCGCGTCGCTGGTGCTGTTGCCGTCCACCAGGATCAGGGCGCGGGTGCCGTAGTCGTTCAGCTGGCTCACCCCGCGCACGCCCAGGTAGGCGTAGTTGCGGTCGTAGGTGGTGAAGAGGCCGGGCACGCTCTGCAGGGCCTCGCCAATGGTGCGCCAGCCGAAGCGGGCGATCTCGTCGGCGGTGATGATGATCGTGGTGGCCGGGGCGTCCTTGCGGTCCAGGCCGGCCTTGGTGCGGGTCATCACGGTGTCCTGGGCCTGGAAAAAATCCAGGGCGTCCTGGCCGGATTCCAGATCGTCGGAACGGAGCGGGGCCGCGGCCAGGCAGGCCAGGGCCAGGAGCAAGGCTGAGCTGCGCATGGGGTTCCTCATGGGTACACCGCGTCGGCGGCTTTGCGGGCTTCCGGGCTGAACGTGACACCGGCCTTGGCCGCGGTGTCGGTGTTCAGCGCCACCACGGTGCGGTGGGGGTAGACCACCTCGTCCCCGCCGCCGGCGAGGCGCGCCTGGGCGGCCTTGCCCGCGGCGCTGCCCACGTCCTTGAAGCCCGGGGCGATGCCGGCCAGGGCCCCGATCTTGGCCAGGCTGGCCACCGGGGCGTAGAGGGCGATGCCGAAGCCGTTGCAGAAGGTCACGGCCAGGTTGAAGTTTTGAAGGTTCAGGAGCAGCGGTTCCGGGGGCATCCAAAGGCCCTGGGCCTTTTCCTTGGCCAGGCGCAAGGCCGCGGGCAGGTCGCCCGCGCTGTCCACGTTGGCGCGGACCAGGCCCACGCCCTTGGCCGCCAGGGCCGCCGCCAGCTGGTCCAGGAAGGTGGTGTAGCCGTCGTTGACGTTGATGGCTGCCAGGGTCTTCAGGTTGGGCTGCAGCTGCAGCACATGCTCGGCCAGGACCTCGGGCTGGGGCAGCATCTCCACCCGGGTGGCTTTGCCGCGGCTCGAGCCGGGCCGGACCGATTCATCCGGCACCAAGGCGTAGACTTGCAGCTGGTTGGGGTAGTTCTCCAGGGCCGCCTGGGTTCCGAAGGTGACCACCACCTTGGCCTGGCTCAGGTCGGGCTTGTCCGGCAGCACCGCGCTGTCCACCTGGCCGCCCACGGCCGCTTTGAGGCCTTCCAGCGCCTCCTGGTAGGGCACTTGGTTGCCGCTGAGCACGGCCACGATGCTACTGGCCCCCAACGTGGCACCCCAGGACAACAGGAAGCCCAGGCTCAGGGCCTGGGCTTTTAGTCGTAACATTGGCTTCATGCGGGCTCCCCCCTCGGGTCCGGTCAAACAATGATTCGAAACAAATTATAGCTTTTTTGTCAGAATCTCAAACAGAAAATCCTTATTTAACAGCCTCTTTAAATGCATGACCAATGTCTTTTCCCGCCTTCTTGGCGCCATGGCCGACCGCCTTTCCCGCGTCCTTGGCCCCGTGGCCCACGGCTTTTCCGGCCTTTTTGGCGCCATGGCCAATGTCATGGCCGGCCTGTTTGGCGGTCTTCTTGGTGGCGTGGCCCAGGTCTTTGAGATCGGATTTTAGGTCGTCGGCGCGGCCCAGGCCAAGGAGGGCCAGGCAGCAAGCCGCCAGCAGGATGGTTTTGCGCATCGATTCCTCGGACGGGAAGGGTCTAGGGTTGGACGCCGTTGACCGCGCCCGTGGCCGGGTCGTAGCTGACGCCGGCGGGTATGTCCTGGATGAAACCGGCCTGCTTCAATTCGTCCAGGCTGGCGGGCCAGCGGCCTTTGGCCGACTGGAACTGCAGCACGGCCGTCTTCAGCACCGGGACCTGGGCCACGGCCATGGCCGCGCGGGCCCGGTCCTCCTCGCCCTTGGCGGCCGCGGCCTGGCCCAATTCACTGGTGGCGTTGGGGCCGGTGGAGCCGTTGCCCACCATGAGGTAGCCGCAGATGCCGAGCACAAGCAGCAGCGAGATGTAACCGAATGCCTTCATGGTCAGCCCCAGAGGGTGAGGACGGCGCTTGAAGCCGCCCGTGTATTTTACCCTAAAATTGGACTGCAGGCTTTTTTGGGTTATGATTTCGAGCTTTGCGGCCTGGTGGGGCCGCACCAAAAAGGGGGAAGCAATGAGCGGCGAGATCGGGTTGGGGGGATGGGCACGGCTTTGGATCGTGCTGGCTTGCCTGGGCTGCACGTCCACGGTCCGGGGCGGGGTGCTCACATTGCAGGACTACTTGGACCAGGTCCGGGGCCAGGGTCCGGACTACCAGCGGGCCGTCACCAACCACAAGGTGGTGGACCTGAACCGGGAGCTGCTGGGCAAGCATTGGACGGCCCAGGCCAGCGTGGCGGTCTCGGACGCGGGAAACCATTACGACTGGTATTACGGCCCCTACGGACAGACGGCCTATTGGAACAACCAGTACGGCGCCAGCGGCAGCCTCTTCGCGGCAGATTCGACCAGCGTGGGCCTGAACCCGTCCCTGAACTACAGCTGGCAGCGCCAGAACCAGAGCAGCGGGTTCCCGGGAAACGCGGCCTACAGCAACTGGGGGGACGACTACAGCCTCCAGCTGGGCGTCCCGCTGTGGCAGGATTTTCTCGGCGCCCAGGTGCGCTACCAGGACCAGAACAACTACCTGAGCAACGACTCCCAGGCGGCCAGCTGGGACTACCAGATCCCGGCGGCGCTGCTGGCCGCCACCCAGGTCTATGAAAGCCTGGCCTATGACCGGGCCGTGGCGGGCCAGGACCAGGACCTGATCCAGCGCTACCAGCGCCTGGCGGACTGGGCGGTCCAGCACGGCAAGGAGCTGGACCAGTTGCAGGCCCGGGCGGCCCTGGAAAACGAGGCCCAGGCGCTGGAACGGGCCCAGGACCAGGTGCGCCTGGACCAAGGCAACCTGAACCGCCTGCGCGGCGTCGACGGCCTGGACGTGGGCGACATCCAGGACCTGGACGCCCTGGCCGCGGCCGACGGCGGGGCCTGGCCCCAGCAGCAGCCGGACCGCCTGGACCTGCAGGCGTCGAAGATCGCGTTGAAGTCCGAGGACTTCCAGGTGCTCTACTACCGGGAATCCGTGAAGCTGCCGGTGAACCTGAATTTGAACCTGGGCGGCAACCTCATCGGCGGCATCCCCGGCACCGATTCCGGCCCCTACGCCTACAATCCCGCGCTGACCGAGCCCAACGTGCTGAACGACGGGGTGTCCCTGGGCGTGACCGTGCCCTTCGACTATTTTCTGCCGCGCTGGACCGCGCCCCTGAAGACCGTGGAGCTGCAGGACGCCCAGCAGAGGACCGACCTGGGCGAGACCACCAACGCGGACAGCCAGCAGTGGGATGACATGACCATCCGCTTCAACAAGTCCGAACAGCGCATCAAGGATGCGGCCCAGCTGCAGGCCGACCAGCAGCGCAAGGCCGAGCTGGGCGAGGCCGCCCTGGCCAAGGGCAAGCTGGACATCTACGAAGCGTTGTCTTTCGAGGCCGCCTACACCGGCGCCTGCCTGGGCCGCCTGCAGTGGGTGCAGCAGCGCCTCACTTTGCAGGCCCAGGCCCGCCTGTTCCAGGCCCAGGCCGGGGCCTGGCGCGACCCGCTTTCCCCCGCCCGCTAGGCGGGCCCCAGGAGCACCCACCATGTCCATCACCGTCTGCACCGGCAAGCTGCACCGCGTCCATGTCACCGGCGCCCGCCTGGACTACGAGGGCAGCATCACCATCGACCGCGCGCTGATGGCCGCCGCGGGCATCGCGCCCTTCCAGCTGCTGCACATCAACAGCATGGCCAACGCCGTGCACTGGGAGACCTACGCCATCCCCGGGGCGGCCGGCAAGGGGGAGATCCTGCTCAACGGCTGCCCGGCCCGGCTCTTCCATCCGGGGGACCAGGTGATCATCCTTGCGTTGGAACAGCTGACGCGGGCGGAGGCGGCCAAGGTGAAGCAGAAGGTCGTGCACGTGGACAAGCGCAATCAAATCGTAAGGACTGAAATCAAGAAGGCGCGCGCCTAGGCCCTGGCCGCGGCTTCGGCGGCGTCCAGCAGCCGGAGCGCGCCGTCGATCACGGCCTGGGGCCCGCTTCCCCCCGGGCCCAGGGCCTGCGTGGCCAGCCGCATGCTGCTGCAGAGCCGCAGGGCGTGCAAGGGCCGCCCCTGGCGTTCGCCGCAGCCGAGCGGTCGGCCGACCTGGCCATGGGACGACATCAACGTTTGGTAGACCCTTTCCACCCCATCTTTATCCAAATAGTCCGGGCCGGGCTTGAGCAGGAACGGGAACAGGGTCGGCACCGTGTCCCAGCCCTGGTCCGTGCCCAGTCCGCGCAACGGCGCAGGCGTGGTCAGGGCCTCCAGCGCGCCCGGCCGCCCCAGACGGGCCTGGACCGCCGCGGCAAAGTCCGTGAGGAACGCCGCGACCGCGGCTTCGGGCAGGGCCAGGAAGGCCTTCATTTCGGCGAGCGCGGCCTCCCATCTGATCAATAGCCCAATATTAGCCTCACGCCCCAGCGTGGAACGCAGGGCCCAGCCCCGGGGCCAGTCCTCGCGCGCCGAGTAGGCGGCCAACGACGCGGGCAGGCGGCGGCCCCGGCGGGCCTCAGCCAGTTCCGCCGGCAGCAGCAAGGCGCCGCAGAAGGCGGGCCCCGTGGCGAACTTGGAACCCGTGACCGCGACCATGGCGCCCTGGGCCAGGTAAGCCCGCAGCGTGGCCGGGGACAGGCGGAACTGGCAGGCGTCGACCAACAGATCCAGGGCCGGGCCAAAGCGTTGCCGCAGCCGCAGGGCGCAACCCGGATTCGGCGCCAACAGGCCGGTCTTGGATAGGTCGCTGAGGACCAGCAGCACCCGGCGCCCCGCGGCCACCGCCCGGGCGGCTTCGGCTTCAAAGGCCGCGTCCAGGGCGTCCGCCGCCAAAGGCAGCCCGTCCGCCGCCCGCAGCGGCAGCTCGGCCAGGTCCACATCGGCCACGCCGTCCAGCGGCTGGGACGCCGGTACCGGGCCGGCCAGGGCGGACAGGGGGCTGCTGTGGCGGCCGGCCAGGGCGGCAGGCACTCCGCAGCCGGTTTCGGCCGCGGCGGCCATGAGGATGGTCAGGGGCGCTGGGGACGGTTCCGCGGCGGCGGCCAGCTGGGCGGCCAGCAGATGGGCGTCCGTGCCCGAGGCGGCGAAGACGATCGCCGTGCCCGCGCCCAGGCCCAGCAGGCCGGTCAAGGCTGCGCGCAAGCGCCCGTAGGCGAGCATCGGCGCTGATTCCCCATCGGACAGGCCCTCCAGCAGGCCGCCGGCCGCCGCCTGCCCCCTGGTCGAGAGGATGGACGCGGTGCAGGATCCGTAGGCCGGGAAGGCGTCGCGCGGAAGCGGAGGGCAGCCGTAGCCGTTTAGGCCCGTCACCGGGTCCAAGGCGATCCGGGCGTCCCCGCCCTTGCAGAGCAGCTGCGCCAGCCTGGGCCCAAACCCGCCCTGCATGGAAGGAGCCGGGCCGTTCATGCGTGCCCGGCCTTGGAAAGCAGCAGGCGGGTCAGGGCGTCCAGGGCCCGCTGCACCGGCGCCCGGCGGTAGGCCCATTTTTCGTCCGCGGACGCGGGCAGCACCACCATGGTGGCGTTGGCCTCGAAGAGCAGCAGCCGTCCGTCTGCGTCCAGTCCGAAGTCCACGCCGCAGTAGTCCAAGCCCAGGGCCTCCTGGATGCGCCCGAGGGCCGCCATGGCCCGGGGACCCAGCACCGAAGGCATGCCGTTGAGGAAGGCCTCGTCCTCGGCGCGGTGCTCCGCGTTTTCGGACATGTCCGCGCTGAAATAGTGGATCTTCCATTGGGTGGAGATGGCCGCATGCAAGGGAAGCAGCGCCCCGCCGATCATCATCACCCGGTACTTGCGCAGCTTGCCGTCGCGTCCGCGGGCGTCCAGGAATTGGATCACGGCGAAGTCCTGGCCGGGCATGGAGTCCAGGGCCGCGGCCAGGCCGACGGGTTGCTCCACTTTCACGAAATGCTTGCCGGCCTGGTAGCCCAGGGCCCGCAGCAGCAGCGGGAAGATGAAGCCCGCGGCCGCGAGCCGCGTTGCGGCTTCGGGGCCGGCCAGGGCTTCGCGGCTGAAGACTTCGGTGCGGGGCGCCGCCACGCCTTCCAGCGCGCCCAGGCGTTTGGCGTTGGCGGCGCGGCCGGTGAGGGCCACAGCCCCGGGCGGATTTAGCACCGGGGCCTGGGTCCGGGCCAAGAGGCCCAAGGCCGCCTTCAGGCCGGGCCCGCAGTGGTCCGCGTCGCCAATGGCGTTGAAGACCACCTGGTGTTCCGGCAGCGGCGCGGAGGGATCCTGGAACTCGGCCAGGCAGAGGGTGGCCTGGAAGACGGTGTCGTCCAGGCTGCGGCGCAGCGGGATGTTGCCCCCGCCCACGGAGTTGAGCACCAGCACGCGCACGGGTTCGGCCTGGCCGCGGTACGGGTTGCTGACGACCGCCCGCCCGGCGAAGCCCTGGCGCCCATGCTCCAAGGCGGCGGCCTCCTCCCGCAGCTCCATCAGCACCATGGCCAGGCCTTGGTGGGCCTCCAGGCAGCCCGGGTCCAGGGCCAGGGCCGCCTCGTAATGGGGCCGGGCCCCGGCGAAGTCGCCTTGGTCCAGCAGCACGTTGCCCAGGCCCACTGGAGCCCGGGTGTCGTCCGGATAGAGGCGCATGCACTGGCGGTAGACGGATTGGGCGGCCGTGCGGAAGTCCGTGTCCCGCAGCAGGGCGGCGAAGCGGATCAGGGCCTCGTGGTGGCCGGGCTCCATCTGCAGCACGGCCAGGTAGGCGGCCTTGGCGTCCTCGTGGCGGCCCAGCAGGTGCAGGAAGCTGGCCCTCATGTATTGCGCGGCCGGCCCTTTTTCGCCGGCGGCGAGGCGCGCTTCCGCCACCTTCAGTTCGTCTTCCAATTTTTGGCGGGGGGCCCAATCGGCCATGGGGCATTCCTGACGGCGAAGGATTCGACCCGCCATTGTCGGTCATTCACGCGGACGGGCCATCCCTTATTATGCGGGATGACCCCGGGCCCGGGCTTGGACTAAGATGCGCTGATGCGGCCGCGCTCGATCCGGCCCTTCCCCCGACGCCCAAGAGAGGCCATGCCCCCAAAATCAACGTCTTCGAAATCAGGCGCCTACGTGGCCTTGCTGCGCGGGGTCAATGTGGGCGGCAAGAACATGGTGGCCATGCCCGCCTTGGCCAGGCTTTTCGAAGAGGCCAGGTGCCGGCAGGTGGGCACCTTCATCCAAAGCGGCAATGCGCTGTTCCAGGCTGATCCGGTCCTGGCGGCCAAGCTTCCGGCCTTGATACCGGCGGCCATGGCCAAGGCCCTGGGATTCCAGGTGCCGGTGGTCCTCCGCAGCGGGGCTGAGATGGCCGCCATCGCGGCCAAGCATCCGTTGGCCGCCCCGGGCATCGATCCCAAGTGGCTGCATGTGGGGTTCCTGGCTTCGGCCCCTTCCGCCGCCCAGGTCTCGGCCCTGGATCCGCGGCGTTCGCCCGGGGACCGCTTCAAGGTGGACGGCAAGCAGGTCTACGTCCATTTCGGCAACGGTTCCGGCACCAGCAAGCTGACCGCCCCGTACTTTGACTCAAAGCTGGGGACCACCATCACCTTGCGCAACTGGAACACCGTGCAAAAGCTGGCCGCCCTGGCCCAAGCCCTGGGCTGAGTCCCGCGCCCAAAAAGTCCGGCTTGACGCCACGGAGGTTTTATTTAACCATATGGTAAATTAGATGCCGCCCCTGGGCGGCCTTTCCCTCCGGAGCCCCCCATGGCCCAAGCCTCCCCTGCCCAGCGCTGGTCCGGCCGCGTGATCAGCGCCCTGGTCACCGCCTTCCTGATCTTCGACGCCTACATGAAGATCACCATGCCCCAGATGGTGGTCGATAACACGGCCAAGATGGGCTTCCAAGCCAAGGACCTGCAGCCCGTGGGCGTGGTCATCCTGGTCTCCCTGCTGCTGTATTGGATCCCGGCCCTGGCCGGCTGGGGCGCCCTGATCCTGACCGGCTTCCTGGGCGGCGCGGTCTGCGCCAACCTGCGCCTGGAAAGCCCTTTGTTCAGCTTCACCCTGGCCCCGGTCTACCTGGCCATCCTGCTTTGGGCCGGCCTGCTGCTCCGCCAGCCGCGCTACCGGGCATTTTTCTTTAAGGCATAAGGTTTTTTCCCGTTGCTCCGAAGACGGGCCGGGGGACTGACAGAAATGGGCTCCCCCGGCCCCGTGATGAAGTTCAAATTTGTAATCCTGGACAAGGCTTCGATCCGAAAAACCCTTGGAAATACGACAGGCGGCCCTGGCATCACACTTGCATTTCGCAACCCTGACCTACCAGGCCGTGACGCAGTTGGACGCGGACGGGCCGGACTGGCCGCCGGCGCATGAGCCGGCCCCACCAGCGAAAGTGCCGGGAACATACGGGTCCCCGGGCACGCCGGCCCGCGGCGTCCATGTTACGTCTTGGAAGACAACCCACCGCTAGCAGAGGCCAGCATGCCGACCGCCCGCCAAAGGACCGCCATCACCATCAGCACCCATCCCTCCAGCGTTGAGGATTACGTGGGCAAGCCGGGCCACGAGATCTACGGCGAGCTGGTCTTCAATGAGGTGGCCCAGAAGAAATACCTGGCCAAGGAAGTGGCCAAGAAGCTGAAGGCCACGGCCCAGGCCGGCCACAGCCTGGACGCGTCCATCGCCGACGCGGTGGCCAAGGGCATGAAGGAATGGGCCATGGACCACGGCGTGACTCACTACACTCACTGGTTCATCCCCCTCACCGGCGGCTCGGCGGAAAAGCACGACACCTTCCTGGAGCCCGGCTCCAACGGCGCGGCCGTGGCCGAGTTCGACGGCAAGACCCTCATCAAGGGCGAGCCCGACGCCTCCTCGTTCCCGTCCGGCGGCACCCGCGCCACCTTCGAGGCCCGCGGCTACACCGCCTGGGACCCCACCAGCCCGGCCTTCATCATGAAGGAGGCCAACGGGGCCACGCTCTACATCCCCACCGCCTTCGTCAGCTACACCGAGGAGGCCCTGGACCACAAGACGCCCCTGCTGCGCTCGATGGAGGCCCTTTCCGAGCAGGCCATACGCCTGCTCCGGCTCTTCGGCAACAAGAGCGCCAAGCACGTGTTCACCACCATGGGCCCGGAGCAGGAGTACTTCCTCATCGACCGGCGCTACTTCGAGCAGCGGCCCGACCTCATCGCCGCCGGCCGCGCCCTCTTCGGCGCCTCGCCCTACCGCGGCCAGGAGCTGGAGGACCACTATTTCGGCAGCATCCGCGAGCGCATCCTGGCCTTCATGATGGATTTCGACCGGGAATGCTGGCGCCTGGGGATCCCGGCCAAGACCCGCCACAACGAGGTCGCCCCGGCCCAGTTTGAGATCGCGCCCATCTTCGAGAAGAGCAGCATCGCCGCGGACCACAACATGCTGGTGATGGAGCTGCTGCGCCGCATCGCCCTGCGCCACGGCCTGGTCTGCCTGCTGCACGAGAAGCCCTTCGCCGGCATCAACGGCAACGGCAAGCACAACAACTGGTCCATGGCCACGGACGAAAACGAGAACCTGCTGGAGCCGGGCGTCACCCCGCACGAGAACGCCCAGTTCCTGGCCTTCCTGGTGGCCACCATCAGCGCCGTGGACAAGTACGCGGAGCTGCTGCGCATCGGCATCGCCGGCCCGGGCAACGACCACCGCCTGGGCGCCAACGAGGCCCCGCCGGCCATCATCTCCATCTTCCTGGGATCCCAGCTGGACGACATCATCGCCCAGCTGGAGAAGGGCGCCGCCAGCAGCAGCAAGCAGGGGGGCGTGCTGGAACTGGGCGTGAGCGTGCTGCCGCCCCTGCCCAAGGACGCCACCGACCGCAACCGCACCTCGCCCTTCGCCTTCACCGGCAACAAGTTCGAGTTCCGCGCGGTGGGCTCCACGGCCCCCATCTATTTCCCCAACATGATCCTGAACACCATCGTGGCCGAGCAGCTGGACGAGCTGGCCACGGAGCTGGAGAAGGCGGGCAAGGGCGAATTCAACGCCGTCCTGGCCAAGGCCCTGCAGTCCCGCATCAAGGACCATAAGAAGGTCATCTTCAACGGCAACGGCTACAGCGAGGAGTGGCACAAGGAGGCGGCCGCGCGGGGCCTGCCCAACCTGAAGACCACGGTCGAGGCCCTGCACGCCATGGAGAAGCCCGAATACAAGGGCCTCTTCGCCAAGTACAAGGTGATGGACCACAAGGAGTACGACGCCCGCGAGGAGATCCTGTGGGAGCGTTACGTGAAGGTGGTGAACATCGAGGCCCTGGCCACGGCCGACATGGCCGCCAACCTGATCCTTCCCGCGGCCCTGAAGCACCAGAGCCTGGTGGGCGGGGCCATGGCCGCCGGCGGCTCCGCGGCCCAGCCCGCGGCCCAGAAGGCCCTGGCCAAGGTCATCGCCGGCATCAACGCCTTGGACACGGCCATCGAAAAGCTCAAGACGGCTCACGAGGAAGCCGAAGCCAAGGACGGCCTGCCGGCCAAGGCCAAGGCCTACAAGGACGACGTGCTGCCCGCCATGCTGGGCGTGCGCGGCGTGGCCGACGCCATGGAAGCCTACGTGGCCGACGAGCTGTGGCCGCTGCCCAAGTACCGGGAGATGCTGTTCCAGTACTAAAAGGAAAACCCCTCCAAACGCAAAAAGACCGGTCGCGACTAGCGACCGGTCTTTTTGCAATTGGAGCGGGAAATGGGGCTTGAACCCACGACCTTCTCGTTGGCAACGAGACGCTCTACCACTGAGCTATTCCCGCGTTCCGTCCCCGAAAAACTGAGGCAGAACCTTAAGTTTTGGGCACGGTAGGGATCGAACCTACGACCCGATGATTAAGAGTCATCTGCTCTACCAACTGAGCTACGTGCCCGAACGGATCAAGAATATAAGAAACGGCAGGGGTTCTGTCAACGGCCCCCTAAACAAAAAAGCAGGCTTTTGGCCTGCTTTTTTGGAAGTTTTGGTCACGAAAGGAGTCGAACCTTCGACCTCTGCCTTCGGAGGGCAGCGCTCTATCCAGCTGAGCTACGTGACCGTATCGGACAAAGCCCAGGCCAGGCCTGGGCTTTGTCGTGCTGCAAGTATATGGGGTGGATGACGGGATTTGAACCCGCGACCCCTAGATTCACAATCTAGTGCTCTAACCAACTGAGCTACACCCACCATAAAACCGGGGCAAACCGGGGGTCAAATTTATAGCCCAGGGGCGCGGCTTTGTCCAGCAGCCGTACGGGCCTGCTGGCGCGCCAGGGGCAGGCAGAGCTGCCAGGCCGCGGCCGCGGTTTTGTCCACCCAGGCGACATCCTGGGCGTCGAAAACCAGGGCCCCGCCCTCCTCCCGGGCCTGCCCCTTCACCTGGGCGTACAGCTGGCTGCGCTGGCCGTCCACCAGGCCCAGCAGCACCAGGCTGGGCCCCTTTCCCACGGGTTCGGCCAGGATGAAGACCGGATGGCCCTGGATCTGCCGCAGCAGGGCCTTCACCGCGTCCCAGGTCAGGCCGCCCTGCAGCTGCTGGGTCAGCACCCAGGGCGCGTAACCCGGCAGCTTCTCCACGATCAGCCGCGCCACCAGGCGCCGTCTGCCACTCCAACCCGGCAGCCGCACCCGCAGGGCCTCCGGGTCGGCCTGGTAGTCCACGGCCACGGCCTGGTTCACCCAGCCCTTGCCGTCCGGCAGCAGCGCCTGCACCCCCACCGAGCCCAGCGTGGCATAGGCCGCCATGAGGGCGCCCGGGGCCAAGGACCCAGCCAGCGCGAAACATGCGGCTAGTCGAAAAGCTTTCATGCCGCCTCAAGGATTCTTTGGCCCCGGCGCGACTCGAACGCGCGACCGGCAGATTAGAAATCTGCTGCTCTATCCAGCTGAGCTACGGGACCGTGGCTAGGGAGTTTAACCCAGGGATGCAGGGCTTGGAAGCGGGCAAGCTTGCTGCGCCCGGGCGGCTCTTCTATGATCTGGTTGGCCGCCGATGAGGGCGGTGGGGTGGATTCAGGTCCTAGGGGGGAGCCATGGCGAAGACGACGACTTCTTACACCGAGATATTCCTGAAGGTCCTGGCGTGGCTGGGCATTGTCGGCGGCGTGCTGGGCCTGTTTGGCGGGCTGGTTTTAGGGCTGATGGCCCTGTTCGTCCCCTTTGAAAAACTCTACGCCAACATGCCCAACGTGCCGCCCGGCTTCGGCGAACACATGGCCAAGATGATGAATTTTGAGGCCGTGCTCATGCTCGTCACCCTGCCCATGAACGTGGCTGGGGCCATCGGCGGGGTGGGGATCCTGCGCCGGCGGGCCTGGGGCCGCGGCACGCTGGAAGGCGCGGCCTGGATCTACCTTTCGACGATGATCGTTTCGACCGTCTACATGTTCGGCTATTTCGACTACGCCAGCTTCATGCCGCCCGCGGCCGCGGGCGTGGACCCCGCGGCCCAGGCCAAGGCAGCCGAATTCATGGCCGTGGGGATGAAAGTGATGTACGTGGTGATGATGGCGCTCTGGGGCGCGGTGGTCGGCGCGGTCCTGTGGTTCCTGCGGCGGCAGGCGACCCGGGACTGGTTCGGGAAGGTTTAGCCGTGGCCGCGCGACGCGTGACGCCCGCGGACGGATTCCATTCCCCCGAGGACAAGAAAAGCTTCGTGCGCCTGGCCGTGGGCGGCGGCATCCTGCTGGCCCTGGCTTTTGCCGTGTCCATGGCGTTGATGCTCAGAGCGGTGTTCCTGCAGGCGGGCCACGAACAAGGCGCCGGCACCGAGGGCTATGGGCTGGCGTTCTTCCAGGGAGAGTATTGGTACCTGACCACTGGCGGGGGAAGCCGGGCCGGCAAGACTTTCGTCCTTAGGCACCGCAAGCCGGGCGGCGGCGACGCCGTGGAAGCCGGCCGATTCGATGACAGCCATGACGTCTTCCTGCTGGCCGGCCCCCAGGACCCTGGACGCCTATGGATCTGCGCCCAGGACAAGACCGGCTATGTGGACGGGGATGGCCTGCATTGGATGGACGGCCCCATCGACGTGGGCGACATGGTCCGCCCGTTCTTTGTGGGTTCGGACGTGGCCACCCTTTCGCATGTGGACGGCGCGGTCACGGTGTGGACCCTGGCCCAGGGCCATTGGCGCAAGGGCCCGCGCTTCAACCTGGTCCTGCCCCACCCCGCGCGGCCCAGCGACTGCAGCTGCAACCGCCTGAAGGCGCTGTGGTGGCGGGGCAGCTTCCTTTGGTTCTACAAGGATGGCTTCGACATACGGCGCTTTGAGGGCATCCCCAGCGGCCCCCATTTGCGGGTGTCCAACTGGGCCGTGGTGGTCAAGGACAGCGCCGAGGCCAACTGGGCGCCGGTGGCCATGCCCGGCGGACCCATGCTGGTGGACCAGGAACGGGGCGCCCAGGAGCCCACGGTGCGGGTCTGGGCGGGCAGCGGCCCCTCCTGGAAGCGGCTGGGCGGCTACGCTGAAAGCGCGGAGTCGCTGGGGCTCCTGGGCACCGGGCCCAAGGACTGGTCCTTGGTGCTGGCCGGGCCGGGGCTGCGCCTGCTCCGGCCCCTGGGGGCGGGGGCGGCGGCGTCCACGGTGTTGGTGGAGCCGGACCATCCGGCGCAGGTGCTGGTGCCCGTGTTCCTGATGGACGGGCTGATCTTCCTCGGCCCCCTGGCCCTGCTCTTTGTCCTGCAATGGGGCCTGGACCGCCACCGCAGCCGTCGCGGACGGATCGGCCGAAAGAAGGTGGTCTACGCGTCCCTGCGCCGGCGGGCGCTGGCGCGGGTGCTGGACCTGCTGCTGGTGATGCTTGGGATGGCCGTGCTGGAGGCCGTGGTGGCCTTGGGCTGCTACGCGGCCGGGCTCTTCCAGGCCAGCGGGGCCAAGCCCGTGGCCGCGGCCGTGATCCTGGTGGCCATGGTCTTCGTGGGGATGCTGGCCGGAAGCCTGGCCCTGGTGCAGCAGGAGGGCCGCAGCGGCCAGACCCCGGGCCGCCGCCTGCTGGGCATACGGGTGCTGGGCACGGATCTGAAGCCCTGTGGCTTCCAGCGCGCCTTCCTGCGGGCCCTGCTGAGCCTGGTGGACGGGTTCTGGCAGTGGGTGGTGGGCCTCTACGTGATCTCGTTCTCCCTGCGCTACCAGCGCCTGGGCGACCTCATCGGCGACACCGTGGTGCTGAGGGAAGATTAAGCCGGTAGCCCCGCCCCAGGTTAAAAGACTTCGCCGAACTGGATCTGGAAGGTGTCCTGGTCCGCGCCAATCCCGAAATCCACCCGCATCTTCTGCCCCCAATCCGGCGGCAGGCCAACCCTTAGGCCCGCCTGGACGCTGGCCTTCAGCTGGTGGTAGGCGCCGGAGCGGATGTCGCCGGCGTCCACGGACACGTTGACGGACAGCCACTTCTTCAGGATCCAGCGCAATTCCTCCTCCGAAGCGAAGAACTCCGTGCCCCGGAAGCGGTTGTCCTTGTAGCCGCGCAGCAGGTCCAAGCCGCCCAGGCGGTACTCGTAAAGGTAGCTGGGCTGGCCCCAGGACGCGCCGGCCTCCAGGCGGTTGGCCAGGGTGAGGGAGCGGCTCAGGCGCAGGAAGCGGCGCAGGTCCAGGCTGGCCTGGGTGAAGCCCCCCAAAGTCGGGTCGCGCTGGGCGTTCAGCTGGAAGAAGTCGCCCTTGCGGGTGTTGTTGATCTTGTCACGGGTGTCCCATTGCACGGACAGGCCCAGGGCCCCGGACGCCTCGTTGGGGAAGACCTGGCTTCCGGCCTCGTCCCGGGCCCGGAAGTCGATGTAGGGCCCGGCCCGGAGGTGCGGCCGAAAGCGGTAGAACAGGGACGGCTTGGCCTCGAAGTGGGCCATGTGGATCAGCCGCGGATCCGCGGCCGGCGTGAGGTCGCCCTCGCCGTAGTACAGGTCAAAGGCCCGCTCGCCCAACAGGTGCAGGGCCCAGGACCAGGGCCCCTTCGAGCGCTCCTCGATGTTGAACGTGGCGCTGTTGAAATTTCCCAGATTGCTCACGAAGAAGAGCCCGGCGTTGACGCCGGGCTCTTTGTCGCTGTACAGGAAGCCGGCGGCGCCGAAGAGCCAGCCGCTCTTGTCGTCGTAGCCCACGATGGGGATGGCGGATTTTCCGAATTCGGGCTGGTCGTAGTCGTCCTCGCCCGCGGGCAGCCCGGCGGCGAGGAGCAGGCAGCACAGCAAGCCCGCGGCCGCCGGGCCCACTGGGATCACGGCTTCAAGGCGGCGGGCTTGGCCCGGCGGCTGTCGCTGACGCTGCGCTCGATCTGGTCGCGCAGCTCCTCAATGGAGGCCTGGCTGAGCTCGGTCTCCACCTCCACGCCGCCGGCCGACTTGCGCAGGTAGCTGCCGCCCACGATGTTCACCAGGGTGACGTTGATGGCCGCCCGGTCGTCGCCCATCTGCCATTTCTTGGACAGGTAGACGTCCACCAGGTCGCGGGTGCCCATCTGGGCCGGGGCCGAGACGCCCGAGGCCGTGCCGCCGGGCACGGAGGCGTAGTTGGTGATGCGCTGGCCGATGACCACCTGGCCCGCGTTCTCCGCCCCGCTGTCCGGGTCGGCCTTCACGCTGACGTCGTAGCCGCGGGTCTTCAGCACATCCATGGCCGAGGTCTCCACGACGGGCATGTCGGCCGGGATCTCATAGCCCTTGTTCTGGCCCATGCGGCCGACCCGGTGCATGCTGGTGCCCATGCCGCTGCAGCCGCTGAATGCCGCGATGAGAAACAAAGGGGTTAGGACGTTCTTATGAACTGGCATGGATCCATCCTGCGCAAAAGGCCCCGGAGGGCGTGGTGGGTTGGGGGAAGCCGGGTCTCAGATCCGGCGGCCTTGGATCAGGCGCACCAGGATCATGATGATGGCCACGATCAGCAGAAGGTGGATGAAGCCGCCCATGGTGTAGGAGCTGAGAAAACCGAAGAGCCACAGGATGATCAGGACGACGGCGATGGTGTAAAGCATGGTGCCTCTGGGTTGGGGTGGGGTTTGGACTGGTAATTTCTCAGGGCCGTGCGGAGTCCCGGCGGACCTCGGCATCCTCGGCCTTCACCTTGTTGAGGAAGTAGCGGCGTTCGGAGGCGCTAAGGCGGCGGACGTCGGCGGGCCGGTGGAGGCCGCTGCCGCCGCGCAGGCCCTGCAACTTCGCGCGCAAGGCCACGGCTTTTTCGGGCGGGAGGCTGCCGTCCCGCTCCCGCGCGCTGATCTCGTTGAGCACTTCCTGGCTCTTGCGCCAGGGGTCCGAGGGGAGCGTGGCCGGGGTGGCTTGGACGTAGGACTGGGTGGAGGGGGCCGCGGCCTGGGGCGGGGCCGCGGTGATCCCGGGCGATTGGCCGGTTACGGCCAGGCCGCCGGGCTGGACCGCCGCGGCCGCGGCGGCCGGAGCGGCCGGCCGGGCCGGAGCCGGGGCCCCTGGCGCGGGCTGGCTGTAGGCCGCCGGTGCCTCCGGTGGCAGGGCGGCTGATGGAGCGGGCGGCGCGACGGAAGCCGCTGGGGCGCCGCCGAAGGCGGGCCGGCCCATGGGCGTGGGCGCATAGAGCGGCACCACCGCCGCCTGGGGGGCCGGGGAGGGGACGAACAATGGCTGCACCGTGGGCATGTACGCCGGCGCGGCCGGGTACAGCGGCGGGCTGCTCGGGTAGAGGCTGGAGGGCTGGCCGGCCTGCGCGCGGGCAGAGGCCAGGGCCAGGGCGAGGATCAGGGCGGCAGGGGTGGCAGGCATGGGGTCCTCTCATTCCAGTTGCAGGCCGCCGGGGAGCCCGGTGGCCTGCAACTGGAATGGTCCGGGGGGCCCGGTTTATTCCATCCATCCGCGGGGCGGCCTGGGGAGGCGGGCCGGGGAATAAACCGGGCCGGCCGCCCCATTAGAGTCGGCGGAGCACCCGGGTTCGCCGCAGCTCTTTCCGGGCCCCTGGCCCCTGGAGGCACGATGAAGCTCAGGAACATGGAAAAACAGGCCGATGCGGCCATCCGTCTAGGCAGCCTCATGGCCGTCCTGGCCGTGGCCCCCCACTTCCTCGCGGCGGAGCCCATCACCGCGGTGGCGGATGTGCAGCACATGGTCGGCACCGAAAAATGGCACCTGAAGGTGATGGCCCGGGACCACGAGGACCGCGTGACCCGCGAGCTGGGTTCGGACGACGGCGACACAGTCGAGCGCAAGACCACCTGGTTCACCGGCAAGCACATGGCCTCCCAGGAGACCGCGGTGAATTCCCGGCTGGAAGGGCACCGCCTGACCTACGCCGAGAAGGACCAGTGGAGCAGGACCGGCAAGCTGGAGTACAGCTACCGCGAGACCAACACGCTGAACAGCAGCGGCGACCAGGAAAAGGGCGAGCGCAGCGAGAAGCGCCTGGAGTTCGGCCGGCTGAACAAGGAAGTGGACGGCAACTGGTCGCCGGAGAACAAAGGCTGGGTGGACAGCTACATCCGCACGGTCAGCTACTACAAGGACGGCGACGTGAAGTGCAACAGCACCGAGCGCCCGCCGACGAACGAGAAGATCGAGGAGAATTGGGGCGTGAAGGGCTCGCATGGCCGCGACAAGACCGTGCGGACCTGGGACGCCTCGACCAAGAGCTGGACCCAGTCCTAACCCGGAGGAAGCCATGCACCTGCCCAAGACCTTCCTCTGCCTGGGTTTCGCCACCCTGATCGGCTTCACCTGGGCCTTCTACGCCCTGGTGTTCCAGGCGCCCCTGGCCGCGGGCCTGGCGGGCAGGCTGCAGCTGCTGATCGCGCAGTAACCCTGCGGCCCATGGGACGGCAAAAGGCCCCGGAGGCGTCGCCTCCGGGGCCTTTTTGTTTGCTCGGCGCGGGGGTTCAGCCCAGCAGGAAGAGCTCCTTTTGCAGGTCAATGGCCTGCTTCAGGCGGGCGGAATTGAGGGGCCGCTCCAGGTAGTCGGCGGCCCCCAGCTTCATGGCTTCGACGGCCTCCAGGATGCTGCCGCGGCCGGCCATCACCACCACCGCGCTGCCGGAATGCTCCAGCAGCAGCTCCGCCAGCAGCGAGACCCCATCGCAGCCTTCCAGGTCATTGTCCAAGAGGATCAGGTCGGGCATGTATTCGCGGGTCATGGCCAGGGTCTGCGCGGCCGTGGAGGCGCGCAGGATGAAATGGTCCTCGGCCCTGAGGAAGTCGCCGAGGAAGCTGTCGAAGTAGAGGTCCGCGTCGGCCACCAGGGTGGTGAAGACCGCGTTGCGGTGGGGGTTGGCGTTGGTTTCCATGGTTTGTCCTCAACAATCCCGGGACGGCACTGGGCCGCCCCGGGATGGGTGATCACACGTCGGTGTCGCGGTGGCTTAGTAGTTCAGGGGAAGCTGCTTCCTCGGCCCGTCGTGGGGCGTGAAGGGCGGCGTGTCCTTGGCCTTTTGGATGGCGGCGTTGATGGTGTCGCTGTCCATGGGACCGCTGTAGTTCAGGTTCTCGTCGATCTCGATGATGTCGGGATCCACGATCTGGTCCCGGTTCTGCTTGAAGATCAGGGGCCAGCGGAAGGGGTCGCCCAACACGCTCTTCTTGGCCGCGATGCTCCACAGAGTGTCGCCCTTGCGGACCACGTATTGCGGCCGCGGGGACACTTTGGTCTCGGCCTTGTTCTCGGGCGTGCCTTCGGGGGTGGGGACGGGCGTGTTCACGGCCGTGGGGGTCGCGTCCGGCGTGACCAGGTCCTTGTGGGCGCAGCCGACGCTGGCCAGGGCCAGCGCCAATCCGCCGTAGACCAGGGGACTGAGTTTCATGTTTGCTCCTAACAGGATTGGGGCGGTGGCCGCGCTGGGGCGGCCTACCCATAATGCAAAACCGCGGGGCTTTATTCCCCGCGGCCGCATTGGATGGAATGGATTTGAGCTAGCTGAGGACGGGCGCCAGCGGGGCCTTGAGCAGGTCCGCGGCCACCAGGCGCCGCAGCTGTTCGCGGGCCCGGGCCAGGCGGGACATGACCGTCCCGATGGGCACTTCCAATTTCTTGCTGATGACGATGTAGCTGAGGCCCTGCACATCCCGCAGCTCGATGATCTGCAGGCTGCTGGGGTTGAGCTGCTTCTTCAATTCCCGCAGCAGGGCCAGGCGCTGCTCCTTCTGGGCTTCCAGGTCCTTGTTCTGCACGCGCTCCAGGGCCAGGCGGCGCATGAACATCTCCAGATCCTCTTCCAGCGTGACCAGCACGCGGCCTCGGGTGCGCAGGCGGGCGTAGCAGAGGCGCAGGCAGATCTGGCGCAGCCAGGCGTAGATGGGGGCCTTGAAGACGTACACGCTGAGCTTGGGCAGGGCGATCATGAAGGCGTCCTGGACGATGTCTTCGGCTTCGGAGTCGTGGCCGCCCAGGAAGTAGGCGCTGGCCCGGATCAGGCGGGGACGGTAGCGTTTGAAAAAGGTCTCTTCGGCTTCTGTATCGCCGGCCAACAGCCGACCGACCAGTTCCTGCTCTTCAATCACGGGCCACACTCAGACAGGGCGCTTCGTCCACCAGGGGTAACACTATTCTCTTGAGCTAGATGTGCCTTAGTGTGGCCCTTATTCCATTTCAAAAGGTAAAATAGGTCTAAAAATACTTGGGAATCCATTGTTTTGTCAGGTATTTGAACGGCCAAACGACCGAATAGGGCGTCAGCCTATCAGCTTTCCCAGCCAGGGCCCCAACACGCTGCCCACAAATTTAATTCCGCTTTTAACGCCCTGGTGGCCCATTTCAAGGTCATCGCCGATGTCACCCAGGGCGTTGGCCAGGCCTTGCACCCGCTGAACGCCCTGGCGCAGTCCGTCCGAGGCGGCCAGCAGGTTCTGGCTGGTCTGGCGCAGCTCGCTGAGCGCGGGCAGCAGGTCCCGCCGCAGCTCCCGCAAGGCCCCGGCTTGGGCCTGCAGGCCCTTGAGCAGCAGCAAGAACAGGCCGATGAGCACGGCGCAGAGCACCACGAGCGTGGCGCAGATGGTGACAGTGAACAGGTCGTTGGTCATGGCTTCTCCTGGGAGGGTGCTGTTAGGAATGTGCCCCAGCCGGGACTTATTCCAGCCCCAGCACCAGGGTCAGCGCGTGGGCCTTGCCGTCGCGCAGCAGCGGGATCCTGGACGCGTCCTGGGGCTTGAGCGCCAATCCGTCCACGGTCAGCGCGGCCACCCCGCGCGCCACTCCGCGGGGGTTCTCCACCTGGATGTGCCAGGCCGTGCCGTTAAGGTCCAGGTTCAGCTCAAAGCCGGGCCAGCTGGGGGGGATGCAGGGCGCCAGGGCCATGCTGTCCCCGTGCAGGCTGAGGCCAAGGATGGATTCCACCCCGGCCCGCAGCATCCAGGCGGCCGAGCCGGTGTACCAGCTCCAGCCGCCTCGGCCGATGTGGGGCGCCTGGGAGTACACGTCGCCGGCCATCACGTAGGGCTCCAGCTTGTAGCGCTGCATGCCGGCCCGCGTGCCGGCCTGGCGCACCGGGTTCATCATGGCGAACAGCTCGTGGGCCTTGGCCCCTTCGCCCAGGCCGGCGAAGGCCGCCACGGCCCAGGCCGAGGCGTGGTTGTACTGGCCGCCGTTCTCCCGCAGGCCGGGCAGGTAGCCCATGATGTAGCCCGGGTCCGGGCTGGTCTTGGAGAACGGCGGGGCCAGCAGCAGCTGCAGGCCGTCGCCCTTTTTCCACAGGTATTCCTCGAGCGCGGCCATGGCCCGGGCGGCCCGGGCGGGCTCGGCCGCCCCCGACAGCACGGCCCAGGACTGGGCGATGGAATCGATGCGGCATTCCGCCAGGCCGGAGGAGCCCAGCGGGCTGCCATCGTCAAAGAAGGCCCGCCGGTACCAGTCGCCGTCCCAGCCCTGGGACTCCACGGCCGCCGCCAGGCTCTCTGCCTTGGCCAGCCACAGCCCGGCGCGGGCCTGCTCGCCGCGCCGGGCCGCGTGGGGGGCGAATCGGCGCAGGTTGTCGATCAGGAACCAGGCCAGCCAAACGCTCTCGCCGCGGCCTTCGGCGCCCACCCGGTTCATGCCGTCGTTCCAGTCGCCCCCGCCCATCAAGGGCAGCCCGTGCACACCGGTCGCCAGGCTGCAGTCCAGGGCCCGGGCGCAATGCTCGTAAAGGCTGGCCTGTCCGGCCGAGGCCTGGGGCTTGAAATAGAGGTCCTCTGCGCCGGGCGCCAGCGCCGGCCCCTGCAGGAAGGGACGGGCCTCGTCCAGCACGCCCAGGTCGCCGCTGGCCTCGGCGTAGCGGGCCACCGCGTAGGGAAGCCAGAGCCGGTCGTCGCTGATGCGGGTGCGCACGCCCGCGCCGGAGGGCGGGTGCCACCAGTGCAGCACGTCGCCTTCGGGGAACTGCTTTTCGGCCGCCAGCAGCAGCTGGGCCCGCACGATCCCCGGATGGGACAGGCAGAGGGCCAGCACGTCCTGCAGCTGGTCGCGGAAGCCGTAGGCCCCGCCGCATTGGTAGAAGGCCGAGCGGGCCCAGACCCGGCAGCCCAGGGTCTGGTAGGGCAGCCAGCGGTTGAGCATCAGGTCCATGGCCCGGTCCGGCGTCTTGACCTGCAGCGTGCCCAAGCCGCGGTCCCAGAAGGCCTTCACTTCCGCCAGCAGGGCGTCCAGGTCGCGGAAACGGTAGGCTCCCGCCAGCTGGATCAGGTGGTCGCGGTCGCGGGCCTGGCCCAGCAGCACCCGGAATTCCACGCTTTCACCGGGCTCCAGCTCCACCACGCTTTGCAGGGCTCCGCAGGGGTCCAGGCCGGCGCCGACCCTGCCGGAAAGGCGGTGCCCGGGCGCCAGGCCCTGGGGCGAACACAGGCTGCCGTGGCGGCCCACGAACTCGCGGCGGTCGCCGGTGTAGGAGCGGTGCAGGCCGCCCACGTCCAGGAAGGCGATGGCCTCAGGGCAGTCCGGGTTGAAGGGGTTCCTGGCGGTCAACAGCCCCAGGTCGCCGGCCAGCTCGGTGCAAAGCCCCTGGCCCGTGCCCGAGGGGGCCACGCCCAGCACCCATTCCACGTAGGCCGTCAGGCTGAGGCGGCGCGGCCTAGACGAGAGGTTCTTCACCTGCAAGCGGGACACCTTCACCGGGTCCTGCAACGGCACGAACTGGGTGAGCGTCATCTGCAGGCCGATGGCCGTGGATTCGAAGCAGCTGTAGCCCTGGCCGTGGCGGGCCACATAGCGGCCGTCTTTCAGCCGCACGGGCAGGGCCGTGGGCGTGACCAGGGCCCCGGTTTCGTCATCCCGGATGTAGATGGCCTCGCCGGCCGGGTCGCTGACCGGGTCGTTGCTCCAGGGGCTCAGCTTGTTCTCCCGGGCGTTGCCAGCCCAGGTGTAGCCGGAGCCGGACTCCGAGACCTGGAATCCGAAGCCGGGGTTGGCCACCACGTTGATCCAAGGGGCCGGGGTCTGCTGGCCCTGCTCCAGCACCACGCGGTACTCGCGCCCGTCCAGGGCGAAGCCGCCCAGGCCGTTCATGAACTCCAGCGGGGCCTCCTTCAGCGGCGGGCTTTCGGCCTCGACCGGCGGCTCCAGCGGGGGGGCCGCGCCCAGGGTGGCCGGCACGCGGGCCAGCTGCTCGGACAGGCTGCCATGGCCGGCCCGCAGCACGGCGCGCGCCGCGTTCAGCAGCAGGTCCCGCTCGGCTTCCGGGATCATGCAGGCCTTCACCACGTGGATGGCGCCGTCCCTGGGGTCCGCCTGGGGGTCCCGGCGTCCCAAGGCCGTCTCCTCCAGGGCCTTCTGGAATTCGGCGGCGTAGGAGGCCGGCTCTTCGTTCAGGATCACCAGGTCCACGGCCAGGTTCTTCAGGCGCCAGTAGTCCCAGGCCAGGCAGAGCTGGCGCAGGATCTCCTTGTCCGAGGCCTCGTCAATGCGCAGCAGCAGGATGGGCAGGTCGCCGGAGATGCCCTGGCTCCACAGGGCGGCCGTGCCCAGGCGGTTCTTGGCCAGCAGCTCCGCGGCAGGCCGCAGCCGGGCGTCGGGATAGAGGAGGAAGCCCGCCAGGGCCTGGAAGAGCCGGGCCTCCTCGGGCTGGATGCCGCGGTGGCGCATCTGCACCTGGGCGTGGGTCCAGGCCTGGCGGAACAGGCGGTCCACGTTGGCGCCGTCCCGCACCTTGGCCGCCAGGGCCAGGGCCTTGTCGCGGGTGGGCGCGGCCATGGTGGCGAAGGTGACATGGGCCACGCCGCCGGGCTCCAGGCTGACACGGCGGCGCAGGCTGAAGATGGGGTCCAGCACGGTGCCGACCGTGCCCGAGAAGAGCCGGCCGTCGCTCTCCATGGCCGGGTCCAGGATGTCGCGGCCGCGGCCCAGGAAACGGGCCCGGTCGGTCTCAAAGTGCACCCCCCCGCTTTCGCCGTTCTCGGTGAAGCAGAGGTGGGCCGCCCACAGGCCCTGGTCCTTGGGCCCGCGCGGCCGGCGGTGGGCCAGCAGGGCGCCCAGCTCGGCCACGTATTCGGTCTGCACAAAGAGCTTGGTGAAGGCAGGGTGGGCCAGGTCCGCCGCGTCCTCCGATAGGGACAGTTCGGCGTAGGAGGCCAGGCCCAGCTCCAGGGCGCGGTAGCCATGGTTGCGCAGTGTCAGGCGCCGCACCTCCACGTCGTCCTCCGGGCTGACGGCGATCTCCAGCCGGCTTTCCAGCGGCCCGTCCTTGCGGATGAATTCGGCCTTGTCCTCGCGGAACAGGGCGCGGTAGCTGTCAGGCTCCTTGCGGCTGGGCAGGTAGGCGGCGCTCCAGGCCCCGCCGTGCCGCAGGTCGCGGATGTAAAGGAAGCTGCCCCAGGCGTCGCGGGTGCTGTCGGGCCTGAAGCGGGTGATGCCGGCCTTGTTCCAGCGGCTGTAGCCGCCCCCGGAGGCCGTCAGCAGCACCGAGTAGTTGCCGTTGCCCAGCAGGTGGGTCTGCGGCTGCAGGGTGTGGGGGCTGTCGAAGCTGCGCTGGGGCACGGCCGGCTCGGCTTCGGACACCGGCCCGGCTTCCGCCACCGAGGAGTCCGGGCGTTTCATGGACACGTCGCGGGGTGTGCGCTCCTGCAGCAGCAGGGCGGCCGAGCGCATCAGGGGCACGGCCTCGAAGCGCCGCTGCATCACCGAGCCCTGCAGGGTGTTGAGGAAGGACAGCAGGGCCATGCCCTGGTGGTGCGCCATGAAGGTCTTCACCACCGCCCAGGCCTGGCCCTCGGGGAAGCGCGCCGCGCCGAAGTCCAGGGCGTCGTAGTAGCCGTAGGCGCCCTGCGCCCCCATCCGGTCAAGCCGGTCCAGGTTGGCCGAGGCCGAGGCCGGGTCCACCATCAGCGCCAGGGCCGTGGCGTACGGGGCCACCACCTTGTGGCGGGCCAGGCCGCCCTTCATGCCCAGGCCCTCCACGCCGAAGTCGGAGTACTGGTAGGTCATGTCCTTGTCGCGGATGTTGTAGGCTGACTCGGACACGCCCCAGGGCAGGCCGCGCTCCCGGCCGAAGCGCATCTGCCGCTTGACCACGCCGCGGTAGGTCTCGGCCAGCAGGCTGCCCGGGGGCGAGGGCATCACCAGCAGGGGCATCAGGTATTCGAACATGGACCCGGACCAGGACAGCAGGGCCGTGGCGCCGCCCACGGCGGTGAGGGGCCGGCCCAGGTGGTGCCAGTGCTCGGCCTCCACCTGGCCCCGGGCCACGGCCACGTAGCTTGCCAGCCTGGATTCCGATGCGAGCAGGTCGTAGTAGCTGGAGTCCAGGCTGCCGTCGGAGGGGCGGTAGCCGATGGAGAAGAGCTTTTTCTGCCCGTCGTAGAGGAAGCCGAACTGCATGGCGTCGACAAGGGCCTGGATGCGTGCCGCCAGCTTGGGCACCCGCATGGCCAGGTCTCCGGCGGCCCGGGCCGGGCCATAGAAGCCCAGTCCCAGGTAGGCCTCCTCGGCCTTGGACAGGGGCGGCGTCAGTTCCGGGGGGGCGTCGGCGGACAGCAGTTGGGCGTGCCCGGCCATGGCCTCCTGCTCCGCGCGCAGGGCCCAGGCCCAGCGCCCCAGCTCGGCCACCGCCGGGTCGTCGTGCTCCTGGGACAGGGTCTTGGCGATGTCGGCCAGGGTCTCGGTCAGCGGCTTCAAGCGGGCCACCTGCGCCAGCCAGGCCGCGGCGCCGGCCGGCGCCGGCAGGACCTGCGTGGAAAGCTCGCCCAGTAGGTCCTGAAGGTCCTGCTGGTGGATGCCGGCCAGGCGGCTGAAGCCCGGGGTGGCGGCCGCGGCCCGGGCCAGGGCCAGGCTGTCCTTCATGCTGCGGCATCCGGCGGCGGGCAGCAGGGGGGAATCCAGCAGTTCCAGCAGGGCCTGCCGGGCAACGAGCAGGTGGCCGGCCAGGTTGCCGCTGTCCACGGTGGAGACATAGCGGGGCTCGAGGGGCTGGAGGGTCCCCAGGTCGTACCAGTTGAAGAAATGGCCTTGGTGCTTCTCCATGGCCTCCATGCTGGCCAGGGCCCGTTCGAAGCGGTCGCAGAGCTGGGCCGGGCTGATCCAGCCGAAATCCCGGGCCGCGGCGCAGGACAGCAGGTAGAGGCCAAGGTTGGTGGGCGAGCTGCGCCCCGCCAGGGCCGGCTTGGGGTCTTCCTGGAAGTTGTCCGGCGGGAGGTGGTTCACCGTGGCGTCCACAAAGGTGTCGAAATAGTGCCAAGTGCGGCGGGCCGAAAGGTAGAGGCGGTCGGCCTGGGCCGCGGTCAAGCCGGCGTGATGACGCAGGGGCTTGGGCAGGCTGAAGGCCCGCGCCAGGAGCGGGGACAGCATCCACAGGCCGGCGAAGCCCAGGGCCAGGGGCCAGGCCGGCGGGCTCAAGCGCGCCACCAGCAGCAGCAGGGCCAGGCCCGCCAAGGGGCCCGCCTTCAGCAGCGCGTAAAACTGGGCCGGGCTTTGGGCCAGGCCGCGGCGGGCCTGGGCCGAGGCGGTCCATTCCAGCAGCCGCCGCCGGCTGGCGAAGACCCGGTGCAGGGTGCGCCCAATGGCGTCGGCCATGAGCCAGGCCTCGGAGGGCAGCAGGGCCGCCACAAAGAGAAACTGCAGCAGCCCCGAGCCCAGCTCGGACGCCAGGGAGCGCCAATGCTTGAAGAGCGAGAAGTCGCGGCGCCGGGGCAGCACCTCGGTGACCAGCACGCTCAGCAGCGGCGGCAGGCCCAGGCCGGCCAGCACAAAGGCCGACCATTCCAGGGAGCGGTTCAGCGGCAGGAAAAAGGCCAGGCCCAGGGCCAGCAGGCTGGCGGGAGCCACCAGGGTGCGGCGCAGGTTGTCCAACATCTTCCAGCGCGCCACCGCCCCCAGGGGCGCGCGGGCGCCCTGGGCAAAGCCGAAAATCCACGGCAGCAGCTGCCAGTCGCCCCGGGCCCAGCGGTGCTTGCACTTGGCCGAGGCCTGGTAGTGCGCCGGAAACTCCTCGAAGAACTCGCTGTCGCTGGCCAGGCCGGCCCGCACGAAGCTGCCCTCCAGCAGGTCATGGCTGAGCAGGCTGTTTTCCGGGACCCGCCCCTTCAGGCAGGCTTCGAAGGCGTCCACGTCGTAGATGCCCTTGCCCGTGTAGCTGCCCTCGTCGAAGAGGTCCTGGTACACGTCCGAGCTGGCGAAGGCGTAGGGGTCGGCCCCGGCGCGGCCCGAGGAGAGGCGGTTGAACAGGGTGCTCTCGGCGCGCGGCAGCAGGGTGGGGCTTATGCGGGGCTGCAATATGCCGTAGCCGCGGGTCACCCGGTCCCCCTTGGCGCTGAGGCGGGCCTTGTTCAGCGGATGGGCCAGGGTGCCCACCAGCCGGGCGGCGGCGCCCCGCGGCAGGAGCGTGTCGCGGTCCAGCGTGATCACATAGCGCACCCCCGGCGGTGGGGCCGGCGAAGCGACGCCCCCGTAGCTGGTGTCGGCCTGGCCCCGCAGCAGGCCGTTGAACTCGTGCAGCTTGCCGCGCTTGCGCTCCCAGCCCATCCACAGCCCGTCCTGCGCGTTGAAGCGCCGGGCGCGGTGGTGCAGGCCGAAGCGGGGCAGCCCGTCCGGGCCCGGACCGTGGCGCAGGTTCAGGGCCGCCACGCCCTCCAGGGCCGAGCGGAGCAGTTCGGGCTCCCCGGGCAGCTCTTGGGCCGCTGCGTCCGGCCAATCCGTGAGCAGTCCGAAGAAAAGCTCGCCGTCCGGGTTGGCCAGGTAATGGATCTCCAGCAGCTCCAGCAGCTCGTGGAAGCCGCCGGCGGTCTCCAGGATCACCGGCATCACCACCATGCTGCGCAGCGGCAGGGGGATGCCGTCCTTGAGCGCCAGCGCCGGCAGCTTGTTGGGCGGCCAAAACTTCATCACCGCGTGGTTCACCAGCGCCACCGCGATCTCCGAGGCCGGCACCAGGGCCAGCAAGGCCAGCGCCAAGGTCAGCGGCAGCGGCAGCCCGGCGATCATGGCGCTGCTTAAGGGCAGGGAGAGGCCCAGAAGGCACAACAAGGCCAGGCTTCCGAAGTAGATCGGCGCGCCCAGGGCGGTGGCCGCGCGGCCGAGGCGGCGGGCCAGCGGGGCGGAGTATTTGATTTGGAGCTCAAAAGCCCGGCTGCCCGGGCCGATCAGGCAGTCGCCGGCATCGGCCTGGGGCGTGTCCGGCCCGCTCTGCGCCCTGGCGGCGGTCACGTGCTTGGCCACGAAACGGGCGATCTCCAGCTGGCCGTATCGGCTGCCGCGGGCCAGGTTCTCCACGGCGTGGCGGTAGCGGTCGCGGGTGGGGAAGCTGAGGGCCTTGAAGTCGAAGGCGTCCTGGAAGATGCGGTCCACCAGGCTCAGCTCCTCCACGAAGGCCGGCCAGTCGAAGAACGCAATGTCCCGGAGGCTGGTGATGGCGTTCTGGCAGGTGGCGTTGCGGGCCAGCTGTTCCTGGTGCTCGGCCCGGGCCAGGGCCTCGGCCGTGGTCTTTTGCTTGGCCAGGCGGCCGGCCAGCCAGGCCGACACCGGCTCCACCGAGGCGTCCTGCTCCAGCAGGCGGTGGAAAAGGCGCACGCTGAAGGCCGGGGGCAGCTCGCGCTGCTTCATCCGGGCGGCGACCTTGGCCGGGTCCAGGGGCAGCCCGGGCCCCAGGCCCAGCAGCAGGTCGGCCAGGCGGTCGGCCTGGCCCGTGGCCCGCAGGTTGGCGACCACGTATTCGGCCTGGCGCCGGAGGTTCTCCAGCAGGACCACCCGCAGGGTGATGGGCAGGGCCCACAGTTCCCCCAGGGTCAGGGCTTGGGTGCGCTGGTAGGCCGCGATGTAGCGGCCCAGGGTGCCGGGGTCGAAGTGGCTGTCGCAATGGGCCACCCATTTCCAGGCCAGGCCGTAGACCCGGGGATAGCCTTTCCATTCGCCGCCGCCCAGCTTGGGCAGCCCGCGGTAGTAGCCGGAAGGCAGCTCCTCCAGGATGGCCCGGCTTTGGCCGGCCACCAGGTGGTAGTTCTCCACCAGCCATTTCGCGGCCGGGGGCACCGGGCGGCCCAGGGCCACGGCAGCGTTCAGTTCGCGCGTGCAGCGCGCCAGCACCCGCCCGTTGTCGCGGACCCGCGGTGCCAGGCTGCGCCCGGCGCGCATGGCCGTGCCGTGCAGGTGGTCCAAGGCCAGGGCCTGGGCATGGCTCTCCAGGCGCTCCACCGAGAAGATCTCCTCACGGATGGCGCCTTCGCTGGGTTTTTCAAAGGGCGCGTCCCAGCGGCGCGGCTTGCCCGGCGAGAGGGGCGCGCCGAAGCCCGGCAGGCCTTTGGGGCCTGCCGGGCTGGGGGTCCAGGGCATCTTCAGGATCGTGTGCCTCGGTGGTTCATCTTGGTGGTCCTCGGCGGGTGGGTGGGGAGTGCGGCAGGGTTCGCCCGCGGAGGGGGATTACTTGGCGCTGTCCTGCGGCCCAAAGGCGTAGGTCAGGCTCAGGCGCTGGGCCGTGCCCAGGTCGCCGTAGGGCAGGTAGGCGTAGTCCAGCTCAAAGCCGTGGATCAGGATGCCCAGGCCCAGGGTCAGGTCGGTCAGCCCCTGGATTTCCGTGGCGGCGGCGCCGTTGTCATAGCCCACGCGCAGGGCCAGGAATTCGTGCACCACGTCCTCGAGGCCGAAGTCCATCCGGTTCACGCCGTTGGGTTCCCAGGTGCCGCTGACGGCCACCAGCAGGTGGTTGTCGCCCCGCTGCCCGAAGTCGTAGGACGCGCCCAGGTTCAAGTCGGAGGCCTGGGAATAGCCCGCGACTTTGTTGCCCAGGTTGGTCCAGGTCAGGCCCAGGCCCAGGCCCGGCGTTGCTTTCCAAAGCAGGCCCAGGTCCCCGGCCAGGTTGTTGTAGGTGCTGCCGGAAATGCCCTGGGTGCTGCCCTTGATGGCCGCACCGGCGGAGAAGCCCGCCAGCAGTTCCTTGCCCCAGCCCAGGTCGAAGCCATAGCGGTTGGCGGAGTAGTCGGCGGTGCTGGCGCCCGTGGCGTCATAGCCCGAAAAGGTGCCGTAGCTGATGTAGTCCACCGAGGCGGCGAAGCTGCCCAGGATGCCCGTGGGGGCGGCCACTTCGGCCGTTTCCTGGACAATGCCCGCCAGCCAGGCGTTGTGGTGCAGGGCCAGGTTCAGGCCGTCCAGGTTGGACAGGCCGGCCGGATTCCAGTAAAGGGCCGAAGCGTCGTCGGCCACGCCCACGAAGGCCGAGCCCATGGAAAGGGCCCTGGCGCCGGCGCCCCCGTTGTCCAGGGGGCCGGCCAGGCCCGCCACGCTGTTGACCGCCGGCCAGGCCGGAGCCGCCAAGGCCAGTATTGAGAACGTCCATGCCAATCGGCTGCGCTGTTTCATGATGCTCCTAGGGGGATGGGGGTGAGGCGGGGCGGCAGCCTACTTGACGACGGTGAACTTCTTCACATCCGACCGGTTGTCCCCGGCCGGGTAGTGCAGGTCCACCCGGTAGAGGTAGACCCCGGGGGCGAAGGCTCCGACCGGGACCACGATGGTTTGCGGGCCGGCAAGCTGCTGCTGCTGCACCTTGGCCACCAGGTCGCCGCGGTCGTTCCAGACCATCACATAGGCGGTGCCGGCGGCGGACATCTTGTAGGCCACCGTCACTGAGCCGCCCTTGGCCGGGGAGGGGAAGAGGATGGCTTCGACGGGGGGGATCGACGGGCCCGCCGCACCGGCTGACGACGACGAGACCGCGTCCGCGATCAGGGTGACCGCGGTCTGGGCCAAGGCCTTGCCGTTCAGGACCGCGCCGGCATCCAAGGCGACCAGGGTCTGGTCCAGGATGTTGCCGTAGAAGACGCAGCCGTTGTGGACGGTGGTGTCGCCGGACACTTTCCAAAAGATGTTCTTGGCCTGGGCGCCGCCGCTCAGCACGATGTGGATGCCGCTGAGGCTGGCCGAGCCAAGGTCAAGCGTGCCGGGGATCTGGAAGATCCACACGTCCGTGGCGCTGCCGGAGAGCGTCAGGTCGCTGTGGATCGTCACGTTGGAGGAGGTGGTCCAGCTGTAGACGCCGGCCGTCAGGTTCAGGCCGCCGATTTCGCCGGCCGATCCCGCGTTCAACGCATCCGCGGCCCGCCCGGCGGCGTCGGTGAAGGCGGCCTGCATGTTGCCCACCGCCGTGGTCAGGTTGCTGGGCGTGGGCGGGGTGTTGTCGGCGGCGTAGAGGTGGCCGGAGACGTAGGTCGGGGAGATGGAATACTGCCCGGACGGGGCCAATGACTGGCCGAAACCGGTGTAAAAGCTGGTTTTGGCCGGGGACAGCCCCAGGTTTCCAATGATGTGGGTGTGGCCGGTGGTGGAGATCCCGGTCTTGGCCAGGATGGTGTAGTTTCCGGCCTCGCCCAAATTCACCGGCGCGGGGGACGCGTAGGCCGGCAGCATGGCCGCGTGGGCTGAGATGAGCAGGGCGCTGGCGGCCCAGAGCGTGGTGCGTCGGGTGGCGTTCATCGTGCCTCCAATTGTTTTCGGTGCGGGATTTGCAAGTGCGCCTGTTACGAATGGGTGTCGGACGGGCCTTTATTCCCGGGCCAAGCTGATATTCTCCGGGTCCGGGCCTTCCAGCAGGATGCGGGTGAAGGTGACGAAGAGCTCCAAGATCAATGGACCCAGCACGAATCCGGCCGGCCCGAAGGCGCCGATGCCCGCGGTGAAGCCGATGAGCATGGTGAACGGCGAGATCATGCCCTGGGTGCGGGCCAGCGCCGGGCGGATGACCAGGTCCGGCACCCCCACCACCAGGGGAAAGGCCAG
>Ga0210401_10001106_pt1 | contig 31926 bp, 31 predicted proteins | sample IncBWH32MmetaG_FD_150866 | JGI IMG/M metagenome (GOLD analysis project Ga0210401, IMG submission 150866) | Forest soil microbial communities from Barre Woods Harvard Forest LTER site, Petersham, Massachusetts, United States - Inc-BW-H-32-M | ecosystem: Environmental > Terrestrial > Soil >...
CTGGGGTTCCCATACCCGTTCGGCAAGCCAGGCGCCGGTCGGGCGATTTCCGAAATGGCGCTCGACGTAGTCCGCGAGCTGGACGATCTGCTCGTGCTGGTCCGCCGGCGGGATCGAAATCAGAATGGGTTCGTAAAAGCCGCCGCCCACCATCTCGACCTGACCTTTGGCGACCATCGCTTTCAGCCGCTCGAAATATTCCGGATGATGCTGGTTGATCCAAGTCAGCAGCGGACCTGAATAGTGGAGGCCGACGTGCACGCTCGGGTGTCTCTCGAGGACATCGACGAATGGCAAATAGCAACGAGCGTAGGATTGTTCGAAGACGTGATCGAAATTGCCAACGGGTTGGTGCGCGTGGACGAGAAGAACCAAATGGAGCTTTGGCGGCACGGGAACTGGATCGGACTCCTAAATTACAGCATAACCCGTAGAGCGCGGTTATGAACGCACGGAGAAAGCAATGTTACGCGAACTACGCACCCGGGTTCGATGCCACAGCGGCATGTCTGGGTGCGCCCGGTTGAAATTGGCCGGTTCTTTGCGGCAGTGAACGCTTCAAGATCCAGGCGGAGATGGTGGTCAGTGCGTCGGTCGCGAAGGTCTCTTCGATCGCGCGAGACTCCTCCGGCAAACCCATGTAGCAGTGCTGAAACTGGTGATTGAGGCCGGGCAATTCAGTGACCTGAAAGTCTTTGTTGCCGCCAGTTTCAAGGGCTTTTTGAGCGAGCGGCAGATTTTCTTTCGGGGGCACTTGCAGATCTTTCTCCCCACTCAAGGCCAGGACGGGACACTTGGTTTGTTGAAGGGCGGGGACGGGATCGTAGTCGAGGAAATAGCGGAACCATGGCGAGCTGGTCCAATGAATTTGCCGCTGAAGAAATGCAGGAGGCGCGCCGGCTCCGAGACCGCTGACCTTGACGAGATCTTGCAGCTTGCTCTCCAGAGCCGCACGGTCGGTCTCATGACGGACGAGGTTGTACGATTCCCGGTCGAAGTCCAGGCTCTTCACGACCTGGTCGCTGGTCATTCCAGCGGCCCTGGTGATCAGATCGGATTGCAGGAGCAGGGTCTCTTCTCCCTTTGTAGCCGGACCAGCGAGAATCACGATCCAGGCGACGTCCGAGGAACGCGATGCAATCATGGGCGCGATGATGCCCCCCTCGCTGTGACCGATGAAGCCGATCCTACGCTTGTCAATCCCTTGGCGGACCTTGAGAAAGGTTAGAGCGGCGTCGGCGTCGGCGGCAAAATCCGCAGTGGTGGCCTGATCGTAGTCGCCGGTGGATCTGCCGACGCCGCGCTTGTCGTAGCGAAACACGGCGATACCCATGCGCGTGAGGTAGTCGGCGAGCACGAGAAACGGGCGATGACCGGAATCGGCTTCATCGCGATCAAGCGGGCCCGAGCCTGCGAGCAGAATTGCCGCCGGAAAAGGTCCCGGGCCGCGGGGCATCGTCAACGTTCCTGCTAGCGCAATACCGGCCTTAGCGTTGGGAAAATCGAGTTCTTCCTCTCTATATGGATACGGCTTCCTGGGCGTTTGCGGACGACGAAGCTCGAGAATCTGATCGGAACGCTTGAAGGTCAGATCGGAGGGACTGCCATTCTGCCGCCAGGTTCCGGAGATCGTATTTCTGATCGAATTCAGGGTGCCGTCGAACCCGCCGCGCACAGCAGGGAGTTCCAGGTGCACGGCGGAGCCGCTCTGGATCACCTGTGATGCGCGGAAACCATTGATGCCCTGGTCGATGCTATCCATTGTGGCGATTAACTGTCCTTGCGAGTCATGCGAAATGCGCAATTGCAATCGGTAACGCATACCGTTGGTTTCCAGCGCACCTTGCCACGTTCCCTCCGCGGAGGCGACCGCGCCTGATGGAGCTCTGGAGAGGGCTACGCGCGGCTGACGATGGAAAGTCAGGGGAAGGTTCGCACCGCCCTGCGACCAAGTGCCTTCGATGCTGCGATGGTCGGCGGAGATTTCGCCCTGGAACGATGCATTGACCGAAGGAATTTCGAATTCGAAGGCGGTGTCACGGTACTTCAGCGAACCCACTTCGATGCCGTAGACGCCTTGATCGAGGCTATCGAGCGTCGCCGTGGGGGAACCGTACTCGGTCTTGGAGACGTGCAGGACTAAATGGAGGACTGCGTCTCCAGCTTGAAGCGAGCCGGTCCATGTGCCTTCGAGAGTCTGGGTGTGAGCTTGCGGGTTCGCTGGAGTCTGAGGCGGGACTTGCGCCGCCAGATCGGGCGCGTGCCACAGACTGCAGCTCAGCACGATCGACGTCCACAGAAAACAGGTCCACAGATGAAAACAGGTCTTCACGCCAAGTCTCTTATGCAGATCTTCCATAGGATTGTAGATGACTTGAAGGCAGGAAGCGTTGGAAGCACCCAGCGAAAGATAAGCAAGCGACCTGGATTTCAGATGCGAAAAACAAACGGCACGTCGGAGCGTGCCGCCGAGGCTCATTAAGGTTTGTCGCGTTCAGCGCAACACTCGTTCAACGCAACAATTCAACGCAACAAAAGGACGCTACTTCTTCGCGTAAAAGTCCGCGTTGACGGGCGTATAGCTTTGCCACTTCTCCGGCAGATCTTCGAGCGCGAAAATAGCGGTCACCGGGCAAACCGGTACGCACGCGCCGCAATCGATGCATTCCGCGGGATTGATGAAGAGCTGCTTCGCGCCTTCGTATTCCGGCTCATCCTTGCGCGGGTGGATGCAGTCCACCGGGCAAACGTCAACGCAGGCGCTATCTTTTGTACCGATGCAAGGCTCGGCAATCACATATGCCATTCAAGATCTCCTTTGTTGGACCAGGACCGGTGGCTTTTCGGGATTACAGCGCGCAACCGCCGGAAATTTCTTATACCACGGCCTCATCAGGGCCAACAAGCGATGACTTCGATTGTACGCAACACGATTAGGTTTCTCAACTTCGGCTCGCGCAGTTAGAATGGTACACGAAGGGATGCTCATGAATATTCGGACCGTTTTCGTCGCAATGGCGTTCTTCGTGGCGGCCTCCACGCTAGCCGCACCCCAAACTACCACGCCCCACGATCCAAAATTGATCGACGCGCAGGGTTATCAGAACTTGGTGGAGCAGTATCGCGGGAAGCCCGTGCTGATCACTTTCTGGGCGACCTGGTGCGAGCCGTGCCGCGACGAATTTCCCATGTTGAACGAGTTGGCGAAGGAATACGCACCGAAAGGATTGCACGTCGTGGGCGTCAATCTCGATCAGGATGGCGATTTGATATTGATGCGGCGTTTCATCACTCGCTACAAGCCGGTATTCCCGAATTACCGCAAAACGGCGGGCGGCCAGGATGCGTTTGTGCAGGCAGTGCTGCCAGGGTGGGGCGGCGCGATTCCAGCTTCGTTCTTTTACGCGAAAGACGGGCGGCAGATCGGCCACTTGCTCGGAGCAAACGATCGCGCGACGTATGAAGCGGCCATTCGCTCGCTGCTCGCATCGAATGACAGTGCCGCTGCGACGCACTAGCTCATAGAGTTTCAGCCAACCCAGCCTGTTCTTCCAATCTCTTCTCGAGGCCTCCGATGATTGACATTCCGATAATCAACACAAAGGGAAACAAAGTCACTTATTTCGGCCATAGCACGTTTTCACTGACTACGCCCAGCGGACGCGTGGCGTTGATCGATCCGTTTTTAACAGGCAACCCCGTATGCCCGGAATCGCTAAAGAAGGTTCCGCGGCTCGACGTGATCTTTCTGTCCCATGCGCATTCCGATCATTCTGCTGACCTGTTGGCGCTGGCGAAACAGCACAAACCGAAAATCGTCGCTATTTTCGAGACGTGCCTGTGGGTGGGAAGCAAGGGATTCGAGAAAGAAACCATGCCGATGGGAAAAGGTGGAACGCAACAGGTTGGCGAATTTCAAGTCACGATGACGCATGCGTTCCACTCGAATTCGATCCACGACGGCGACAAGGTTATACCCGCCGGAGAACCGGCGGGCCTGGTGATTCGCATGCCCGGAGGCTTCACGATTTATCACGCCGGGGATACCGCGCTATTCAGCGACATGAAATTGATCGGCGAACTGTACAAGCCCGACCTCGCCATGCTTCCAATTGGCGACCATTTTACGATGGGCCCTCGAGACGCCGCGTATGCCATTCGTTTTCTCGGAGTGAAGCATGTCATTCCGATGCACTATGCGACGTTCCCGTTTCTAACGGGCACGCCGGAGGCCTTGCGATCCGATGCGAAAGACATTGCCGGTTTGAAAATCCACGCGCTGAAACCAGGAGAAAGTCTGTGATCCGCACCGAAAATCTGCGCAGCCAGTACATCCAGGACGACGTCGAACAGTATCTTTACGAACTGCTTCCACCGCGCGACGCCGTCGTCACCGAAATCGAAGACTATGCGGCGAAGAATCGCGTGCCAATCATTGGACCTGCCGTAGCACGTTTACTCACGCTGCTGGTGCAGGTGTCCGGCGCCAAGCGGATTTTTGAGATGGGCTCGGCGATCGGCTACTCGACGATCTGGCTGGCGCGCGCCGCCGGGCCGAAGGCGGAGGTGTTTTACACCGACGGTGACCCCGAAAAGGCACGCCGCGCTCAAGATTATTTCCGGCGGGCCGGGGTGGCCAAGCGCATCAAGGTGCAGACCGGCGACGCGATTGCATTCATGAAGAAAGCCCCGGGAAAATTCGATTTCATCTTCAACGACATCGACAAGCATCAATATCCCGACGCGCTGCGCGCGGCGCTGCCAAAGCTGAAGCGCGGAGGCCTGCTGGTCACGGACAACACGTTGTGGTCGGGTAAAGCGGCGCGTCCGGCGGCGGCCGATGACAAGCACACACTTGGCATTCAGGAATTCAACCGCCTCGTCTATGCTTCCAAGGAGTTGTACCCGGTGCTGATTCCGCTGCGCGATGGTGTTACGGTCTGCCGGAAACTCTAACCGCGCGTTTTCCTTTGGTCACGCTGCGCCCAAAGGACGGCATCCGCGTTATCGTTAGCCTGCGCCATCCACCGGCATAGGAGCTTTTGGTGTTATTTCCGAAAGAAATTTCGCAGTAGAAATCCAATGTTCGCCGGGCGTTCCGCCAGCCGCCGCATGAAGTAGGGGAACCAATCGCGCCCGTAGGGAATATAGATTCGAACCCGGTAGCCGCCACTTACCAGCCGGCGCTGCAAATCCGTGCGGATGCCGTATAGCATCTGAAACTCGAAATCGTCCTTGGGAATCTGTTTCGCCGCCGCGCATCGAATGGTTTCGGCAATCATGTGCGGATCATGCGTCGCGATCGCATGATAGAAGCCGCTGGGCAGCAGCATCTGCATGAGCCGCACATAGTTCGCATCCACGTCCCGTTTTCGCTCGAATGCAACGTCGGCCGATTCTTTATAAGCGCCCTTGCAGAGCCGCACGCGACAACCGTACCCCAGCAGATCCTGGATATCGCGCTCGCTGCGATACAAGTACGCCTGGATCACGGTCCCAATCGCCGGATTTCGCGCGCGGATCCGTTTAACCAATTCGATAGTCCGCTCCGTGTAAATCGATCCTTCCATATCCACGCGCAGAAAACTGTCGTAGCCCGCGGCGCGCTCGACGACCGAAAGAACCAGGCCTTCGCAGAATTCGGCGCTCAAATCGAGACCAAGTTGCGTCAACTTGCAGGAGACGTTGGCTTGCAGTCTTTCCCTGGCGATGCGCTCGAAAATCTCCAGATATGCGTCGCGGGCACGTTGCGCATCGGTGGTGGTGGAAACGTTTTCGCCCAGATAATCGAGACTCGCGAACATCCCGGCGTCATTGCACTTGCGCGCGGCGGAAATCGCTTCGTCCAGCGTTTCGCCCGCAACAAAGCGTCGCGCCATGCTCCGCGTGGAGTTGTTGGAGGTAACCCAGTGAGCAAAACCGGGGCTTTCCGAAAGTTTAAGGAGGGTCGACCTGAGCATGGGCTTTTTGATTATGCCCGCGCGCGATTTGCGCGGCTAGGTCCGCGCTAATCGTTGTGCTCTTCCAGGAACTTTTCGGCGTCCATGGCGGCCATGCAGCCCGAACCAGCGGCGGTGACGGCTTGCCGGTACCGATGATCCTGCACATCGCCGGCAATAAACACGCCGGGGATCTTCGTCAAGCTGCCATGCTTGGCGATCAGGTAGCCGTTCGCGTCCATTTCCAGCTTGCCCTTGAGCACTTTGGTGTTGGGATCATGCCCGATGGCCACAAAGAGTCCGTGGACCGCAATTTCCCGCGTCTCACTCGATTCCGGATTGCGCAACCTCACGCTCTCGACGGAACCATCCTTGGCTATGATCTCATCCACCACCGCGGGTGTGACAAACTCGATTTTCTCGTTGGCCTTCGCGCGATCGATCATGATCTTGGAAGCGCGGAACTCCTTCCGCCGGTGAATCAGGTAGACCTTGCTGGCGTACCGCGACAAAAAGTTGGCCTCTTCCATGGCCGTATCGCCGCCGCCGACCACCCCGATAGGCTTGCCTCGGAAGAAGTAACCATCGCACGTGGCGCAGGTCGAGACACCGTGGCCGATCAACTCGCGTTCGTTGGGCAGCCCAATCAGCCGAGCCGACGCCCCCGCCGCAACAATCAACGCCTTCGCTTCATACGTATCTTTGCCCGCGACGATCTTGAATGGCCTCTGGCTCACGTCCACGTCGGTGATTACACCGGACTTGAACTCGGTGCCGAACTTGGCTGCTTGCTTGCGCATATTTTCGATCAGCTCGGGTCCCATGATGCCATCCGGGAAGACTGGGAAATTTTCCACGTGCGTGGTCAGCGAAAGCTGCCCTCCAGGCTCGTGACCATCGATCACAAGCGGTTTCAAGTTGGCGCGACCCGCGTAGATCGCGGCCGTCAGTCCCGCGCAGCCACTGCCGATGATTACCACGTTGTTCATTCGAAGGCTCCTAACGCAATTTGATTCCGCAACATGCCCGCGCGATTCATCGGAGATCATTGTAGCAAACTCGCGCCGTTAGCCCCGAAAGGGCGCGGCGTCCAATTTGGAGAGCCATTTGGACTTAGCCCACATTGACGCTGTGCACGGGCGTCGCTAGGCTTGTGTTCGGAACGCAAAGCCGTCTCGGAAGGAATGAGCTGATGGATCCGCGCTACCCAATCGGAAAATTCGCAATGCCCCCGGAAATTACGCCCGCCCGCCGACGTCAGGCCATCGACGAAATCGCGGCGACGCCCGCGAAATTGCGCGCGGCCGTCAACGGCCTGGACGAAGCGCAACTCGACACGCCCTATCGCGAAGGCGGATGGACCGTTCGCCAGGTGGTTCACCACGTGCCCGACAGCCATATGAACGCCTTCATCCGCTTGCGACTGGCCCTCACCGAGGACAAGCCGACGATCAAGCCCTACGAAGAAGCCCGCTGGGCCGAACTCGCCGACGCAAAGCTGCCGATTGCCGTATCACAGACGTTGCTCGATTCCTTGCACCAGCGCTGGGACGTCCTCTGGCGATCGCTGAAGCCCGAACAATTCGCCCGCCCGCTGATTCACCCGGAAAGCGGCGAGCGCAACGTCGATTGGCTCCTATTCCTCTACGAATGGCACGGCAAGCACCACACCGCCCACATCACCAACCTCCGCAAACAAAAGGCCTGGTAATGTAATCTGATTGAGCCGCCCCAAATGTGTGCTCGTATGTGGGCGTTGTATGCAGGCGCTGGGCTTTAGCCCGGCGAACCACTCCAATGCAAACCTCACAAACCTGGGACCCCGAACGCTACGCCCGCAACGCCCGCTTCGTCTCCGACCTGGGCGCGCCAGTCCTCGAACTACTCGCTCCCATGCCGGGCGAACGCATCCTCGACCTAGGCTGCGGTGACGGCGTCCTAACCGCCAAGCTATCCGCTTTGGGATGTCGCGTCATCGGGGTAGACGCCAGCCCCGCCCAAGTGGATGCCGCGAAAAAACTAGGAGTGGACGCGCATGTAGTGGACGGCGAGCACCTGAATTTCGATAACGAATTCGACGCCGTCTTCAGCAACGCAGCACTCCACTGGATGCGCAGTCCTGATGCGGTAATCGCCGGCGTCTGGCGCGCCCTGCGCGCAGGTGGACGCTTCGTAGCCGAAATGGGCGGCCACGGCTGCGTAGAAACAATCAAGCGCGCACTCATCGAAGCCCTGGATCGCCGTGGCATCGATGGCCAAGCCGCGAATCCATGGTATTTTGCAACGGTCGAAGACTACTCCGCCCGCCTGATCGCCGGCGGTTTCCATATCAATTACATCGCGCTCATTCCCCGCCCGACTCCGCTACCCGGCGACGTAACCGCGTGGCTCGAAATCTTCGCCCAGAACTTCACTGCAACCCTTGCGCCCGCCGAGCGCACCGCTTACCTGGCAGAGGTCCAAGAATCGCTCCGCCCCAAACTTTGCGACGCCGAAGGAAAGTGGACAGCCGACTACGTTCGCCTCCGCTTCGAGGCCAGAAAATCGAAATAGAGAAGTAACGAAGTAATGAGGCAAAGAAAGAGCTCAGCACGCTCTCGTGCCCGTCTATTTCATTACCTCGTCTTCACATCCCGAATTGTCTCAAATGATGATCCATATGCAGATAGCCCCAACGCATCCACTCTTCTTCCGACAACTCCAAGAACATGGGGTGGGGCTTCCACACAAAATCCCTGGGCTGCCGCGTGAATCTCTCAAATAGCTCAAGCAACTCCCGTCTATCCGCCTCAAACTCCGCAGGCTGCGTCCCGCCAATCTCCTGATCCATCTCCGGCATCGTCTTCACTCCATGCAGCCACGGGAACGGCGCGTACAGCGCAATCCACTTAATGACGCCGCGCCCAAACATCGGCCTCGGCGCCAACGATTTTTGTCCCATCACTCCGCGAAACGAATCCGACAGATGGCACACCATCTGGTGCGCAGACATTTTTCCCCACCGCCGTTGGCTGTCCGCCTGCACCCGCCCCACGCGTTCTTTGATCTCATTCTTGCACTGCCCGTCCTCCAGCGTCTTCATGCCGCATCCCTCCTGCGTCATTCTCCAGACTTCGCATTGGCTTGTCACCGCAAACGGAAAAGCGGACCTTCGAAATTCCCAAACTGTTAAGGATGCCTGAAGAACCTCAATGTTAAGACGCAAGCAGCCGCACATCTTTATCGTCAAGCGCTACCCCAGCACCGAGCTCGAGCGAGAGTGACCCAAGCACCTAAATAGAGCGTCACAGGCAATAGAAAGAATTCTCTTGACACATTCCCATATGGGAATGTATTCTCTGCCCATGGCTCGCGCTTCCACGACCTCCGATGCTTTCAACGCCGTCGCCGAACCCCGCCGCCGCGACATCCTGAACTATCTCGCCCTTCAGGAACGCTCCGTCGGTGACATCGTGGACAGTCTGAGCATGGAGCAGCCCTCGGTTTCGAAGCACCTGCGTGTCCTCAAAGATGTCGGCCTGGTCCAGGTGCGCCGAGACGGCCGGCGCATGTTCTATCGCACGAACGCCGAAGCCATCCGCCCGCTGCACGAGTGGACCAGCACCTTCGAGCGCTTCTGGCGGCAGCAGTTGAGCCGCATCAAGGAACGCGCTGAAGGCAAGAGTGATCCGTCAAACAACAGGCCCTCTAATTTCATTCCAAGGAGTAAAAATGATCTCGACCGCGACAAGAATTGAAGATTTGACGCTGAACATCACGCAGGAAATCCACGTGAACGCCTCGCTGGAAACGACGTTCGCCGCCCTTCTTGATCAGCTGGGGCCGCTCAGCGAATCGGCCGAGGGCCAGTCGATGAACATGAAGATCGAGGCCTGGCCGGGCGGGCGCTGGTTTCGCGACCTCGGTGGCGAAAACGGCCACCTCTGGGGACACGTGCAAGCCATCAAACGCCCCACGCTTCTGGAATTTACTGGCCCACTGTTCATGTCTTATCCGGTCGTCAATAACGTGCAATACCGTTTGAGCGAAGTCGCGGGCGGAACGCTGATCAAGTTCCGTCACACCGCGCTGGGGCTGATTATCGACGACCACCGCACCGGCGTGAACAAAGGCTGGTCGCAAATTCACGAAAACGCTCGCAAACTTGCCGAATCCCGGCACACGAAGTAACGCCGCGGCGGAGGGAATACTTATGTGTCCTGCATGCATGGCGAGTGCGGCTTTGATGGTAGCGGGCGTGATCTCTACTGGCGGACTCACCGCGCTCGCCGCAAAACTCCGCCACTCCAAGACAAATCTGGCCAAAAAGAATCCCGGCAACAACTCATCCGATCAGCAAGTCCAATCCGAAGAACTAAAACGAAAGGAGCAGTAATCATGGCAACGGCATCAAGCAAGACTGAAAATCCGAAAGTCGTATCTCCCGCCGAGTGGCTCGCGGCTCGGAAGGAACTCCTGGCGAAGGAGAAAGAGTTCACGCACCTGCGCGACGAACTGAGCCGCAAGCGTCTCGAACTCCCGTGGGAAAAAGTCGAAAAAAACTACGTCTTCGAGGGTCCCAACGGCAAAGTGTCTCTCGCCGAACTGTTCGGCAATAAGAGCCAATTGATCGTCTATCACTTTATGCTCGGCCCGACATGGACCGAAGGCTGCCCCGGCTGCTCCTTCCTCGCGGACCACTTCGACGGCAGTCTCCCACACCTCGCCGCCCGAGACGTCGCGTTCGTGGCCGTTTCGCGCGGTCCGCTTGCGCAGATCGAGGCGTTCAGGAAGCGCATGGGCTGGGGCTTCCGCTGGGTCTCCTCCAACGCCAACGACTTCAATTTCGACTACCACGTCTCGTTCCTGAAAGGCGATGCCGCGAACGGCGAGATCTATTACAACTACGCGACTCAAAAATCAGGCGCCGAGGAAATGCCAGGCGCAAGCTGCTTCTACAAGGACGCAGCCGGGAACATTTTCCACACTTACTCCAGCTACGGCCGCGGCCTCGAAGCGATGATCGGCGCGTACGACTGGCTCGACATCGCTCCGAAGGGCCGCGATGAGGCCAGCCTCAAACCACCGATGTCCTGGGTGCGTCACCACGACAAGTACGTTGACGCCCAGACCGCGGGCGCACCGAAAACGTAAAGGGTTCGCGCTGGGATTTTGTGTGAAGCTCCACGGGCAGGGTGACCGCTCTCGCCGCCCAACAAGGTTTGGCCAAAGGCACCAGAACGAAAAGGAAGAGTGATCATAGCCAGCGCAACGTCCGAACCTTGCGCGTGACTGCGACGGACAGCCAGCGCCACCGCACAAATCTTGTCCTATGGACATTCCAAAGGAGTTCTGCTAGCTTCTTTGGCATGTCCAAAGGAAAGACTCCTGATCCCCAAAAGTCGCAAGTTCTGCAGGGTACCCTCGATCTGATGGTCCTCAAGACCCTTCACGCCCTGGGCCCACAGCATGGCTTCGGAATCGCGCGGCGCATCGAGCAGGCCAGCCAAGATGTCCTGCAGCTCAACGAAGGTACGGTGTACACCTCCCTGCTGCGCCTCCTGCAGCAGCGCTGGATTACCTCCGACTGGGGCACTTCGGAAAACAACCGCAAAGCCAAGTTCTACTCGATCACCAAGCGCGGCCTCGAACAGTTGACGCGCGAGACCGAGGATTGGGAACGCATTTCCGGGGTAATCGGCCGCGTCCTCAGCCTGGAGGGAGAAAAATTGTGAAATCCCGCCTGCCCATTTTCGTGGCGAAGCTGCGCAGCCTCGTCGCCAAGCCAAAAGAAGATCGCGAACTCGAGGACGAGATTCGCTCACACGTTCGACTGCTCACCGATCGGTTCATTGCTCGGGGCATGAGTCCCGGCGACGCCGCGGCTGCCGCACGCCGCCAATTTGGAAACACCACTCTGCTCCAGGAAGATCACGGAGATCAGAGATCGTTCCGGCTGGTAGAGACACTGTGGCGCGATGTGCGCTTTGGCGCACGCCAACTGCGCCGCAATCCCTTGTTCACCACCGTCGCGATAGTGACTCTCGCGCTCGGAATCGGCGCAAACACCGCGGTCTTCACACTTCTCGACCAGCTAGTCCTTCGCCTGCTGCCCGTGAAAGACCCAGCGCGGCTCGTGATGCTGTGGCCTGAGGGATTAACCCTGGGCAACACGGAGGGGTCACGCCCCGTCTCGTATCCGATGTACCAGGATTTTCAACGGAAGGCTGAACCCTTTGAGAGCGTATTTTGCCAGTACGACGCCGCGCAGGCAGTCACGATCGACGGCAGCACCGAGCGCGTGAATGCCGAAGTTGTCTCTGGCAACTATTTCCAGGCTTTAGGAGTGTTACCCGCCATCGGGCGCGTATTCTCGCCCGAATTGGACGACCGCGTCTATCAAGGCCATCCGGTCGTTGTGCTGAGTTACCGCTATTGGACCGAGCGCTTTGGCGGCGATCCTCACATCCTCGGAAAGAAAATTCTCGTAAACAACTATCCAATGGAGATCGTCGGCGTTTCCGCCGCAGGATTTGCCGGGCTCGATCCTTCCACGTCGCCACACCTCCGCATTCCGATTTTGATGCTTCCAATACTACCGACCGACGGCGAGTCGCTGGTCGATCGCCAGGCGCACTGGCTGCACGTTTTCGCGCGCCTAAAATCGGGCTATACGGTGGAATCCACGCGAGCGGCGGTGCAACCTCTTTTTCACCAAATCCTCGAACAAGAGCTCCAGGAACCGGCACGCAGCCAATCTACTCCGTACGAGCGCGCGCAGTTTTTGAAGCGCACCTTGGAAATGGAGACCGCGGCGAGTGGGTACTCGGAAATGCGCGGGCAATATTCCACAGCTTTGATCGTTTTGATGTGCATGGCCGCTCTGATCCTTCTGATCGCCTGCTCCAACGTAGCCAGCTTGCTGATCGCGCGGGCCGCGGCTCGTCAAAAGGAAATCGCCGTGCGGCTTGCGATTGGCGCAACCCGGCTAACGTTGGTCCGCAGCTTATTGGTGGAAAGCGTGCTGCTCTCTGCCAGCGGTGCGGCGCTGGGACTGCTCTTGGCCCAGGCCGCCACGCGCGCCTTGCTGGCCATGCTCCCGAACGGGGGTTCGTTGGTGATGCTGCGCGCGGAAGCGGATATGCGGATTTTACTGTTCGCTACGGGTGTGGCGCTCACCACCGGAGTGTTCTTTGGCCTGGCGCCTGCCCTCCAAGGCACCCGGCTCGACGTGTGGACTTCCCTCAAAGACGCTGCCGGTGGTCTTTCCGGAGGGCACCGCTCCGCACGACTACGAAAATCTCTGGTCACCGCCCAGGTGGCCATTTCGTTTTTGTTGCTTGCCGGAGCCGGCTTGTTCGCGAAAACCTTGATCAGCCTCAAAGACACCCACACCGGCCTTCAGAACATCGCCAACCTGGTTACCTTTCAGGTGGATCCGCGCGGCGCCCGTTACACGGTGCCGCAGATCCGCGGGTTCTATGAGAGCGCTCTGCGGGAAATCGAAGCTGCTCCCGGTGTTACGTCCGCGGCCATTTCGGTTGTGCCGTTGCTTCACGGATACGAATGGAGCGCCCCGGCTCACGTGGAAGGTTATCAGACCAAGGACGGCGAAGACACAACAGCGCGAAACAACATTATCTCGCCGGGCTATCGGCGAGCGATGGGCATAGCTTTGCTCGCGGGCCGCGATTTCAGCGACCGCGATCGTTTCAATGCCGACCATCCCGAACTCATGCCGTCGGTTGCGATTGTGAATCGCCAGTTCGCGGAACGTTTCTTTGGAAATCGAAGTCCGGTGGGTCACTTTATGGGTTACGGCAGCCATCGCGCGATGAACATCGAGATTGTCGGCGTTGTCGAGAATTCTCTCTACGATGGCCCGCGCCAAGGCGTTAAGCCGGAAGTCTATATTCCGGTGTATGAGCTTCCGGTTCCGCTGCCGGCAGTCTTTTATGTGCGCACTACGCGCGAATCGAAGGCGATCTTCCCACTTCTGCGCGGCATCGTCGCGAAGCTTGATCCTACATTGTCGGTCTTTGAAATGAAGACACTGCAAACGCAACTGAATGAAACGTTAAGTACCGAGCGATTGATTGCGACGTTATCCCTAGTGTTCGGCACGCTGGCCACCGTGCTCGCGGCTCTTGGACTCTACGGCGTGATGGCCTTTGCGGTTGCGCGGCGCACGAAGGAGATCGGATTGCGCATGGCGCTGGGCGCGGCGAAAGGTTCGGTCCTGTGGCTAGTATTGCGTGAAGTTCTGCTGCTGCTCGGAGCCGGCCTACTCGTGGGCATCCCGTGCGCCTATCTGTTCAGCCGCTACGTGTCGTCGCAACTTTTTGGAGTCAAGCCAACCGATCCGTCCACGTGCATTGCCGCAATCGGGATCTTGGCAGCCGTCGCCGCGCTGTCCGGGTTTGTGCCTGCGCGACGCGCCAGCACCATCGATCCGCTTACAGCACTCCGGCACGAGTAAGGCCATCGTTTTCTTGCATCTCGCACAAGCTGCCCGCGGGCAATCCGCGGCAGCAAGGATAGGGCTAGGAGTCGTGGCAGCCGCCGCGGCTTCCGGCAATGAGCTAGTAGTGGCCAGGATCACTTTCGCAAACGATCCAAGATCGCGGGTATCTCTGTGATCGAATCGAGCAAAAATTCGGGCTGCGCGGCCCGCAGACCCTTCTCTGTCGGAAAGCGGCCGAGCACGGCGATCGCGCGCACCCCGGCGCGCCGCGCCATTTCCAAATCGTGCGGAGAATCGCCCACATAGACGCACGCGCCAGGATTCAGGCGTATTTGTTTCAGCGCCAGGCGAAGCGGTGCGGGATGCGGTTTTTTCTGCGTCGTGTCGTCGGCGCAGACCCGTGACGCAAATAGGCGCGTCAACCGGAAGTAGCGCAGTTGGCGCGTCACCCGGTCGCGGTCGCCGCTGGTGACCAGTCCGAGCCGATACCGCCGTCGGATGCGTGCCAGGACACGACGCGCGCCCGCCACCAGCTTGGGCTTATGCATGGCGTATTGCTTGCGCCAGGAGAGGTCGGCAGCTTCCCACCGCGCGCGCGGGAGTCTGGCGGCGCGATAGACGTTGTACCAGTTTGGCGAGTAGTGTTGCGCGAGTTCGTCGAGTCCCCAGGGAATGCCCATTTCCCGGAACATGGCGAGGTAGGCGCTGGAATCGGCCTCGAAAGAGTCGAGGAGAGTGCCGTCCCAATCGAACAGTACCGCTTCGATGGGATGTTCTTGCTTCGCGGCCATGAGGAGAAAAGAGTAGCAGAGAATCGGGTGAGGCACCCGAGGGGACGCCAGCTTGTCCCTGCGTTTCGTTGGGTCTACAACTTCAGAAATCGCGCGGGCACGCGATCGTCGCGATCGAAGGACATGTCATCGAACAGCGCGGCAACGCCGTACCAGCCAGGCATGGCGGCGGGCTCCAATCGCCGTACGCGCGCGGTGGTCGCCACGACGACGTTTCCGCGGCCCATGGGTCGGCTGACCAACACGATTTCCAGTTCAATCTGCGTGCCCAAGGCGAGTCCCTTCGGGCAAAGAAAGAAAACTCCGGTCGAGCTAATGTCACGCGTCACCAGAGTAATCGGAAATTCTTCCAGGATGTTGTTGACGCTGCGGAGCCGCAACGGCAGACGCAGGGTTGCCCGCGGGTACTCTCGATGCTCTGGATGGACGCCCACTGCGTGCGTGGGCACGCGCACAAAACGCCGCGGTTGGGTGTCGGTGATCAGCGGCACCACCCGGAGAGCGGGCGCGCGGGAAGCCACGGCCTCAGTCTGGGGCACAACGATCGGTCCAAGTACGCGTGACTCCGCCGGCACGGTTTTCGACACCGGCTCAATAACCCTTGCGAGGTTTGTGGTCCTCATCTCACCCTCAGAGACGCTGACATCACCAAATTGTAGTGTTCCCGACCCACCCGAGACGGCCTTTTGAAGCCGCTCCCACCCTGCGAAGGTGGGCCGCTAAAATGCCACTATAAGCGGCTAAGGTCAACCATGGGAAAGCAGTGCGAGTGTCCTAAGATCAAATACATGGTCATAGTACTTCGCCGCTCCGCCGCGTGGCCGACAAGGTCCACCCGTTAGACCGACGCCTTACTTTGACGATCCTTTCCGGATATACCGACTCGCCTGCGGAGTTCATCGTGGGTAGCGAAGCCCGCGCAGCATTTGGGCCGTGCCAAGTTGATCGAGGCATGCACCAATATGGCGCTGTACATGCGAGCTTCCCGCGTCTACGTTATTCCTTTACGCAGGCCTTTTCTACAGGATGGATCGAGCGTTCGGTTGCAACCCAGGCCAATGTCTATCACCACGGTAACCCAGTCGAAATTCGACAGTCCTCCGCACCCTAAGCCTTCTCTCGACCAGGCGGGTGGCGCAACATTGCTGCTCGTCGCATTCGGCGCCGTCTACCTGATCTGGGGCTCGACGTATCTCGCGATTCGCGTGGGCGTCGAATCGTTCCCGCCTCTTCTGTTGGCGGGATCGCGCCATTTGATCTTTGGCTTGTTGTTCTATCCGTTCTTGCGGTGGAAGACGGGCATACGTCCGACATGGGCCAATTGGCGCACGGTGACGGTTACGGGTTTCCTGTTGCTGTTCGTAGGAAACGGCGGGGTCTGCGTTGCGGAACAGACTGTGCCCTCTGGAGTAACCGCGTTGCTGGTGGCGACGGTTTCGCTGTGGATGGTTCTGATCGATTGGTTGCGGCCCGGTGGAGTGCGACCGGTCGCCCGCGTCCTGATCGGCTTGCTACTGGGCTTCGCGGGTCTTGCGTTACTGGTGGGGCCGAAGGATCTCGGGGGATCTGCGCGCATCAACCCCGTTGGGGTCGCGATTCTCGTCGTGGCGTCGTTTGCCTGGGCCTGCGGCTCGCTCTATTCCAAGCATGGCCAAATGCCGAGTTCTCCGCTTCTGGGCGCGGCAATGCAAAGTCTGACCGGCGGCGCCGTGTTATGGATTGTGGGCTGGTTATCCGGGGAGGTACGCTCTCTCCACCTTGCCGCAGTCTCGACGCGTTCGTGGGTGGCGCTGGGGTATTTGGTATTTTGCGGCTCGATGATCGGATTTACGGCATATATCTATATTTTGAAGCACAGCACAGCCACGCGAGTCGCTACGTATGCGTTTGTCAATCCGGTGGTTGCACTGTTTCTGGGATGGCTACTGCTTGGAGAATCGATCACGCTCCGGACGATTTTGGCGGCAGCGGTAATTCTGGCTGCGGTGCTGCTCGTGATCACCGCGCCCCACCGCCAGGCTGTACCCACTGCTAACACTGCCCCAGAGGCCGCCGAAGCCTAACTTCGTTCCGCCTAGTGGTTGGGCAGGATCCGATTCTTCTTTGACGCGCCTTTGCGGATAGATTTGTTTTTCTCCTTGAGTTACTTTGGCCTTGCCATGATGAGTAAAACCAATACGCAGTCCGGATCAAATATTCCGCCGAGCGCCGCAGCCCGCTACTGGCGCGCTACCCTCTCGCGCGACGCGCGAGCCGATGGCACCTTTGTGCTGGCGGTGCGCTCGACGCAAATCTATTGCCGCCCGTCCTGTCCGGCTCGACGTCCATTGCGCCGGAACGTCGTCTTCTTCCGTACCCGCGAAGAGGCCGAAAAACAAGGATTCCGGCCGTGCCTGCGTTGCAAGCCCAATGAAGTAGCGGGGCCAGTGGCGCTGGTCGAGCGCGCCACGCGCCAATTGGCGGAGTCCGCCGAAGAGAGCGTCCGATTTGGCGCACTGGCGGGCTCTATTGGCACAACACCGGCTACGCTGCGCAGGGCGTTCCTGCAGGTAACCGGCCTCCGGCCTCGCGAGCTCGCCGAAGCGTTGCGGCTCGCGCGCTTCAAGAAAATGTTGCGTGCCGGGAAAAGCATTACGAACGCGCTTTACGAGACTGGCTACGGCTCATCGAGCCGTGTGTACGAGCGGAGTAACGCGCAGTTGGGAATGACCCCTGCGACTTATCAAAAGGGAGGAATGGGTATGAAGATCGGTTACAGCATTGCGAAATCAGCGCTGGGCAAGGTCCTGGTTGCGGCTACGGACCGCGGCGTGTCCGCCGTTTACCTCGGAGATGCGGAAGCGAAACTCGTGCAGGAGTTGAAAGACGAATATCCCCGGGCGGAGCTTGTTCCGGCGGACGATTCGTTCGAGCGCTGGGTGAAAGAAATCGTGCAGCGTGTGGAAGGCAAACCGCCGCGCATCGAGTTGCCGCTGGACTTACAAGCAACAGCCTTTCAGCGCCGAGTCTGGCAAGAGTTGCAACGCATCCCCGTCGGGACAACGCGGACGTACTCTCAGGTCGCCAAGGCACTTGGGAACCCGAAGGCGGTGCGAGCCGTGGCGCGTGCGTGCGCAACCAACCCGGTCTCCATCGTGGTGCCGTGCCACCGCGTGATCCGAGAAGATGGCAATCTTGCAGGATACCGCTGGGGCCTGTCTAGAAAAGAACAGCTGTTGGCGCAAGAAAAGGTAGTAAGCCGCTGACGGGCGATTGCTAGAACCCGTTTTGCAAGAACCCGTTTTGCAAGAACCAATGTAGGCGCCGGGCTTTAGCCCGACGTACAAGGCGACCATCCGCGGAAACACAGCCGGGCGTAAGTGTAGGGGCGCACTTCAGAGCGTCTCTCGCCTTGGTTAGCAACTCACGCGCAGTCGAGAACGAGCTCAGCCCCTCGGCTTCACACGAGTTACATCTTTTGGCCAGTCCTGCTTGAACCTGGAGTCGCTGATCTTCAGATTCTTCATCACATTGGTGTAGTGGAACTGTATGTAGTCGCCTGATCCAGTTTCGTAGAATTTTTGCTGAATCGGGAGCCATGAAGACTGGTCAATCCACATCTGAATCTTCGTAATTTGGTGGCGCACGTCGTCTGATTTCGGCGCGAGTTCCAGGAGAAACGTCTTTCGGCCGTCGAGCTGGTCTTCTCCGGTCAGTTTAACGTCGTAGCTCTTCAGCATGTTCTGGCTCTTGGTGCCAAAGCCCAGCAGCACGTATTGATCGACCATCGCGCGGTTTTTGCCGAGATCGTATTCCTCGACGCGCTTGATTTTCGGCGTGTACACGAAGAGCGAATCGCCATTACGGAGAATGGTGCGCGGGTCGGGTTTCAGGATTTCAATGCGCATCTTCTGGTCTTTGCGCACGAAAATCTGTCCCGTTTCGGTCGAGCTGTCCTTCACGACGTCGGTGTACTTGGTATTTTCGAGATCAGCGGTAAGACTGCGAAAATCGGCGGCGGATTTGTCCATCATCGCCAGGACCGATTCGGTGGTTGCTGGGGTTTGCGCGGCCCGCAGGTGCATGACACAAGCAATCGCACAGAGCCCGAATAGAGCAACAGACCAGAATGTCCGTGTCAAAATGAGCCCCTGCGGCGGATGGACCGACCGATGAATCCCGCTCGATTTAATCGTAGCACATCGGAACAGATGCGCGAACGTGGGCGAACGTTTTCCATTGAAGTCTTGCAGATGAATAGCTAACGGTGAATCTCGACCTGGTAGGCGATCACCGTGCCGGCCTCGTCGCGAACCGCCTCGATCTTGGTGATCGAAAAGCGCCCGTTGCGCAGGTCTGGGAGTGCCTTCTTCAACGCGTTGTGGAGGTCATTTTGCAGCGCGGGCGTCTGTTCCGGCGGCGCCAGAACGCGCGCGTCAACGCGGTAAGTCTGCCGAGCATCGCGCTCCGAGCCGGCGACCAGCGCCACTTGTCCCGCCGACGCGGGCATTCCGACTTGCGGCTCGTCATGAAACCATCTGGGTGGCGTCGCCAACACAAAAATCAAGATGAGAATCACCGCAAGGTCGTATTGCCAGGTACCGCGCTCGTACGACCAGAAAAACGTTCGCGAGAGAATGGTTTTGAGGCTGGCCATCTCAATCCGCGGGAATGCCGTCCACGATCACGCCATCACGCATGTGCACGACGCGGTCGAAATAGGTGACCGCTTCGGGATTGTGCGTGATCATCACTACTGTCTGGCCCAAATCCTTGTTCAGCTGTCGCAGCATTTGCAATACGATTTCGGAATTTTTCGAATCCAGGTTCCCGGTGGGCTCGTCCGCGAGCAATATTTTCGGCTCGTTGATGATCGCCCGCGCGATGGCCACGCGCTGCTGCTCCCCGCCCGAAAGTTCCGAGGGCTTGTGCTGAAGGCGGCCCTCGAGGCCCAGCATCTTGGTGACAACATCGAAGCGGTGCGGATCGAAGCCATCGCCGTGAATAAATTGTGCGATAGCGATATTGCCTTTGGCCGTGAGCGTCGGCAGGAGGTTGAAACGCTGGAACACGAAGCCGATCTTGTGGCGGCGCAACTTGGTGCGCGCCGCGTCACCCATCGTGGTCAGGTCGTTGCCGTCCACAAAGACGCGGCCCCGGGAAGCTTGCGCCAACCCGCCAATCACGTAGAGAAGAGAAGACTTGCCGCAACCCGAAGGTCCCATGACCGCAACCGACTCTCCCGGAGCGACTTCGAAATTCACCCCGCGCAAAGCCGGCACTTCTACCTTGCCGGCATGGTAGAGCTTCCACAGACCTTCCGTCTTGAGTATCGACTCCACGCTGTTTTGCCTTGGAAAAATCAGCTTTTTTGCAAGTGGTCGTATTGTAGCCGCGTTTGCCATCCCTGCCTAGTTACGCGCGAAAACTACCCGCGCGCCCTTTCCGAATCTACCGATTGCGGACTGTGCGCCGAATCGGCTGCTGTATTTTGCTCATCCTCAATCGTAAGAAAGCGCCTCGACTGGATCTTTCCGGCTGGCGATCCACGCGGGATAGCTGGCCCCCAGAATCGCTCCCAGCAACGCTATGCCCCCAGCGCGCAAAATCCACTCCGGCGTGATCAAGATCGACAACGTGGGAAAGCCGGCCAGAAACGCCGCCCGCACCAGATAGCTCAACCCAATCCCCGCGGCAATACCGAAAATGCACAGCGCCGCCGACTCCATTAGCAACGCGCGCACGATGAAACCGCGATTCGCTCCGATCGATTTCAAAACGCCGATGTCGCGCGTGCGCTCGATCACGGTGGTGTACATGGTCAGAAAAATCACCAGCAGTCCGATGGAGATCGCCAGCGCGATCATCGCGTGGATAAATGTCTCCAGCCCCGGAATATTCGTCGAAGTCATCAAGGATAGGAAATCCCTAAGTGGACGAACGGTATAGCCCGGCAGCACGCCGCGTATCTCCTCCATCACGTCATCGGTATGCTCGGGGCGCGTGCACTTGAGCAGGAAAATCGAGGCCTTATCGCGCGCCCCCACCAATTCCTGCAGCGTGGTGATAGGCACAAACAACCGCGCGCCTTTTCCATGCTCGATAATCGCGGTGACGTGCCAGTCGTGGTTCAACAGATTGTAGGTATCGCCGACCTTAATGTTTTTTGCGCGCGCTTCCCAGTCGTCCACCAGCAGATCGTCCGGGCCTTCCATGTCGTGGCCGTGCAAAAAGACAAATCCCCCGGACACCGCGTGAAAACTGTCTCGATCGATGCCGTAAATCACTTCGACGCCGCCGCTGGAATTAAATTGCAGCAGGGCCGGCGCCACCGCTTGCACGTATTTCAGCTCTTCGAGCTTCGCCCCAATTTTGATAGGCATGGGCGAGCCGCTAAAGCCTAGAAAAATGGAAGCTGCGGGCGGTTGCAGCATGACGTCGGCGCCAATTCCCTGGATGCGTTTGGCGGTTTCGGTCAACAGGCCGGAGGTCAGCCCGACGATGAGCACCACCAACGCCACCTCGACGGCGACAGCCATTACCCCGATGAACGTGCGTAGTGGGCGATGGAGAAGGTTGCGAACAATCAGCTCACCCATCATTGCGCTTTGTCACCCTCGTTCTCCCCAACGCGCACCAGTTCGCTCCCAGCGGGCTGATCGAGCTTGAAACGATCCGCAGGTATTTCCACATTCAACGTGACTTTGGTGATCTGCAAATCCAGCCGGTAGTCATCGTGCGGGCGGTCGATGCGAAGGGCGCGGGGAAACACGCTCACGCTACCATCGGGAGCCGCAGGTTGCGCCGGATCCACCGGCGCGGGCGCAAGCGGCTGCCAATCCGACAAGTGCACATCCGAAACCAGCACGCCTTTCGGACCGTAGCCTTGCAGCCGCGACACCTGCAAGTCCGCGCGATCAAACCAGATCTTCCGCAAAATCTCGGTCCGGTAGCCGCCGCGCAGCACTGTCAATACGTAAGAGCGCGCGGTGTCGTCGTTAGATTCCTCGAACAGCACGGCCTCCTCTTTCCGGATCTCTGGCCATAGCAGCGCATCCAGCAGATGCTGCGGGCGAAGGTTTTCGATGGGCTTATTGCTGGCGCGCTCGGCCGCAACCTGTCCCGTCAGAAACTTATTTTTCGACGGAACCCACACGCGAAACGTTTCGCCATCGCTGGTCATGTCAAACACCGTCGTACCGACCACCGGAGCCTGCCCGATCATGCGGATTTCCGCCGGACGAGCCGCCAACAGGAAGGCTTTCACTTCGTGATATTCCTCGATCACGCCGCTATATTTCGACCCAGCCGTGGGTTTCAGTTCCACGGTGGCATTTACGGTCTTCACCCCTTGGGCGATCTGATTGTACTTTTCCAGCAGTTCTTCCTGGGTAGCGTCTCGAACCACGGGCTTCGCGCTCGGCGCGACCGTGGTCTTCGTGCTCACAGTGCCGCCATGGCACCCGGTGGAAAACGCCGCCACTGTCGCCCCTACCGTCCATGCCAGCACTCGTCGATTCAATGAGTTACGTCCTACACCACGCAAACGAAGCAAGCGATTAACCACCTCAAGCGCGGCCACCTCGCATGGCCGTCAATTTGGATGCCGTCAATGTAACAGGGTCACGCGCCGGTGTCATTTTGATACGCCTCCATACGACCGGGCACTGGCCGCCCATTTCCTACCATGACTGCTGATTTCACGCGATTTTTATCCCTCCTCGGCAGCCTTTTTAGGTTCGGCCCTCATCCTATTGTCCCGTGTGTCCTGTCCCTATCGCCGTGTGTTCGCTATCGTTTTGGACAAATACCATCCAAAAGTACTATTGGAATTCTCACTACCGGTACTATCGTCCTTTTCCCAGCGTACTATTGGAGTTTTTTCCGGGTCAGCTTTATTCTCAATCCCGCGAACTGCTTCAACCAGTCGATCGGCCACCTTGCGACATGAAGACAAGCCCCTCGACCCAAGTCCATCGAAAGAAGGCAAGAAATCGATGAAGAACCTAGCACGTGTGTCCCTGTGTGCCCTCGCTGTTTCGCTCTCCGGTGGAATAACCGTTGATGCCCAGAACATCACGACCGTGGCGGGTGGTGGTCCTCCGGCCACGGGCACTACGGTTACCCCAACCTCTGCGAGCGTCGGCGCCCCTGGAGCTGTTCGCCAAGACTCCTTGGGCAACACCTATATCCTCGACAACGACTTGGGTCGCGTCTACAAGGTGGACGCCGGGGGACACCTTACACTCTTTGCTGGTAACGGCCTGATTGCTGGTACCCGCACGGTGGCGTACAACGGCAACGGCATCCTGGCCGTGGATGCCGCCATGGACGGCCCCAGTGGCATGTGTATCGACGTGAACCACAACGTCTACGTGGCCGACTCCGACAACGGGCTTATCCGCGAGATTGTCGTAACCGCCTCACCCGGCAAAGTCCCTGGCAACATCTACAACATTGCCGGCGTGCAGACCGAAACCGACTTCATGTACGGCGGCGACGGCGGGCCCGCAACCAGCGCCAACTTACATTTCCCCGATGGCTGCTCCTTCGATAGCCACGGCAATATGTATATCGCCGACCGCGGCAACAATGAAATTCGCGTCGTGATTGGTGTCGTGATCGGTCCTACCCCGGGGACGCCTGTTGGCCTGACCGGCCCCTTAACGACGGGCAACATCTACCGTTTCGCCGGTTTCACCGACGGCGCCCCGCCAAACCCGCCTTCGGGAGGCTACGAAAACGGCATGCCGGCCATCAGTTCCCACGTCTATGGGCCGTTCGATGTGTTTGTAGACTCGCACGACAACGTCTTCTACGCCGACCTCGGCAACAATTTCCCGCCGGCAGGCGCCAACAAGAATCCCGCCCCCTTCAACAACAACGTGATTCGCGAAGTCCCGTCCACTACAACCGTTACCCCGCCGATGACCGCCGGCAACGTTTACACGGTTGCGGGCACTCAGGGCGTCGGGGGAGTTGGACACACTACCGGTGTCCTCGCGACGAGTGCGTTCCTCAATGGGCCCGTCGGCATTACTGTGGACGCCAGCGGCAACCTGTTCTTTGCCGACAGGGGAAACCACGTTATCCGCGAGGTTCCCGTAGCGACCGCGAATGGAATGACCGCTGGTTTCATTTACGATGTCGCCGGCAACTTCCCCTCCAGAGGTTACTTCGGCGATGGAGGCGCCGCCGACGCAGCAGAACTCAACTCCCCGTCGGGCACTTCTCTCGATTCGACAGGAAATCTCCTTATTGCCGATCAAGTGAACGACCGAGCCCGCAAAGTTGTTCCAACCGCCGGCGATTACGCTACCGGAATCATAAGTACATCCGCCGGAAACGGCTCCGCGTCCTTCTCCAACGCCGCTACCGCCCTCGCCGGCCAGCTGGACGCGCCGGCAGGTCTGGCCTTCGATGCGGCGGGTGACCTGGCAATTGCCGACGTGGGCTTCCAAGGCGAACAAAGCTTGATCCGCGGAGTCGCAAATCCTATCGCGACCGGAGCTCTCACCACGCTTGTCGGTTCTCCCGGATTCAACGGCTTCGTGAACGCCACGAACACCGGCTTTCCCAATTACGTGGAAAACGATGCCTTGGGCATTGCTTTCGATTCTTCCGGAAACCTGTACATCGCCGACACCGGCAACTGCATTATCCGCAAGCTCTCTGCCGGAGTCATGACCACTGTGGCGGGCGTAGAACCTACCATTGATCTCGCCAATCCACCGAACAGCACGCCCAACTGCGGATTTGCAGCCCAAGGCGGAGCCGCCGTCGGCACCAAGCTGGGTGCCGTGAACGGCGTCGCGCTCGACGCTGCCGGCGATATCTTCTTCTCCGACGCCACCAACAATGTGATCTGGGAAGTCCCGAAGAACACCGCAGGCACCATGACCGCAGGTAACGCCTACATCGTCGTGGGCACGCAGGATCTCACCGGCTCGTTTGGCGGAGAAGGCGGCGTCGCAACCGCCGCGCACCTTAATAAGCCCACAGGCATCTACTTCGACGTCTACGGAAATCTGTTCGTCGCCGACACTGCCAACAACATCATCCGCGAAGTTCCGGCCGACAATACCACCGGAAAGACCGCCGGCTTCATCTACACCGTCGCCGGGGACAAAACCGGCCAAACCGCGGGGTACGCCGGTAACGGCGGTGTGGCCACAGCCGCAAAATTGAACGCGCCATTTACGATGGTGGTCGACAATGCCGAAGACATCTTCATCGCCGACACGAATAACGACGTCATCCGCGAAGTAGCGGGCACGACGGCCGGCGGCAAGACCGCAGGCGACATCTACACCGTAGTGGGCACGAACGTCGCTGGTTTCACCGGCGATGGTGGCCCTGCGGCCGCGGCTGAACTCAATGCTCCGCAAGGCTTGGCGCTCGATGGAGCTGGCGATCTGTTGATCGGCGACTCGCTTAACATTCGCGTACGCAGTGTCGCGGGCATCGCGAACGTAGCGGCGGTTCCCGTAGCCAGCTTCCAACCGTCCAATGTGACATTCACGGCTCAACCACTGAACGTCAAGGCGACCGCTACTCCGCCGATCACTCTGAGCAATAACGGCGGCGCCCCGCTGACCGGCATTGCCATCACCCTGGGTGGTACAAATGCGGCTAACTTCGCCGAGACCACTACCTGCACCGCCACGCTCGCAGCCGGCGCCAACTGCACCATTAGCGTGAGCTTTACACCGACTGTGGTCGGCCCGGCGTCTGCCATGCTATCCATTGCGGACAACGCCGTTGGCAGCCCCCAAACGATCGCGCTCAACGGAACCGGCCAGCTTGGTTCTCCCACAGACGTTGTAACTCCCAATCCGATTGCGTTCACCACCCCGCAACTCGTCGGTGTCGCCTCTGCGGCACTTCCCGTCACTCTGAGCAACGCCACAGGTACTGGCGCCCTCGTGATTTCCAGCATTACCTTCGGCGGCACGAATACGACCGACTTCACTCAAACCAACAATTGCGGCACGACCGTTGCCGTGGGCGCCACTTGCACCATTAACGTCATCTTTAACCCGACCTCGGTGACGCCGCCCGCGCGTGCCGCCACGTTGATCCTCGCAGACAATGCAGCGGACAGCCCGCAAAGCGTGCCTGTCACTGGCACCGCCATCGCCCCGGCAATCAGCATCACTCCCGCCAGCTTGACCTTTGCCAGTCAGACTGTGAAGACTCCATCGGCGCCTCAGACGGTCACCATCAAGAATACCGGCACCGGGCCCCTATCCTTCACCGGTACCGGCATCACCATCGCCGGCGCCAACGCTGCTGACTTTGCTATCGTCGGCGCGGGCGATACGTGTTCCCCTCCCCTGGCCGCGGGTGCGACGTGCAGCTTCAACGTCGTCTACAACCCAGCCGCAGCCGGGACCAGCACCGCCACGATTGTTGTGGCCGACACCGTTCCATCCAGCCCGCAACTAATCCCCCTAAGCGGCACAGCCACGGCTACGCCCCCAACGCTGGCCTTGACCTTTGGTCCAGCTGCTGGCGCCTCGCCATCGCAAACCGTTACCGCCGGCCAGACGGCCACCTATATGTTGCAAATCAGCGCAAACGTGGGTGCCACCGTTACCTTCAGTTGCTCTGGCGCTCCGACGGCTGCGACGTGCCCCGCTCCGGCCCCCGTCACGTTGACTGCCAATACGCCCGCTGCCGTCAGCGTTACTGTCTCGACCACCGCCCGCGGCGTGCTGGCCCCGCAATCCGAACCCGCGACCAGGATGCAACCTCCAGCCGCGATTCAGATGTTGCCGCTCTCCGTGCTGGCCGTGCTCCTGTTGATCGTCACCCTACTGGCCGCAGCACAGAGTCCTGCAGCACGCCTGCGCTTCGCCCGCGTAGCACTCTCTGCCTGCCTCGTGCTGATGCCCATCATGGCCGCGACGCTAATCGGCGGTTGCGGCGGCGGCAGCTCCAGCACACCACCGCCACCACCACCAGTCACCGGAACGCCCGCTGGCACGTACACAATCACCGTCACGGCAACCTCCGGCAGCACCACAGCAACAACTCCGTTGACGCTGATCGTGCAGTAATTCAACTTCAGCGGCATCCCCACGATGCCCTGCGCTTCTCTTTAGCGGCGCCTTTCGCAGCAATGCGGAAGGCGCCGCTGCCGTTTAACCCTCCGCCCGCGGCCCCGAATTTGACCACCCACCTGTAGCCGCCCTCCTGTTTTTCGGAGGGCGGGGTTTAGATACAACCCCGGCACCCGGAAAGATGTGCCAACACAATCGCTCCCGTTGCTTGCAACGCAGGCAGGGCAAGGCACCGTGCCAACCCGCGCGATCTTCTATTGACACTCTATAGGTAGAAACATATTCTCCTGCAGAACGTCTATAGGAAAGAGCCCACGTGACCCAGAATCAAACCAACCTCCTCCAAGGCACCCTCGACATGCTGATCTTGAAATCCCTCGCCCTCGCTGAAATGCACGGCCTGGGCATCGCCCGCAGGATCGAGCAAATCACCAAGGGCACCTTCCAGGTAAAGCCCGGCTCGCTGTTCCCGGCCCTGCACCGCATGGAAGAGGAAGGCTGGCTCACTTCCGTATGGGGAGAGTCCGAAAATAACCGTCGCGCCAAATACTACAAACTCACCGGCGCAGGCCGCCGCCAACTCGAATTCGAAACCAAACGCTGGGGCCGCATCTCCCTGGCCATCGCCCGCGCGCTCGAAACTTCCTGAAGGGAGCATCATTATGGATTTGCTCACTCGACTAGCAAGTCTTTCGCGCAATCTCATCGCCAGAAAGCGCGTCGAACGCGAACTCGACGACGAGGTCCGTTCTTACGAGCAACTCCTTGCCGACGAAAAGATCCGGAACGGGATGAACCCCGAGCAGGCCCGCCGCGCAGCCCGCATCGAACTGGGCGGCATCGAGCAAGTGAAAGAGCAAGCCCGCGACGCGCGCCCCGGCCATCTGCTCGAAGCGTTCTTGCGCGACTTGCGGCTCACCTTCCGCAGCCTGCGCCAGAAACCGGGGTTCACCCTCGTTGTCGTTCTCTCCCTGGCGCTTGGAATCGGCGCAAACGCAGCCATCTTCAGCCTGATCGACGCCATCGTTTTCCGCCCCTTGCCCGTTCCCCACGCCGGCGACCTCATCGCGATCGACACCGCCGCCTCAAAACTGACTCGCTACGGCGGATCTTCCTATTTGGACTACATCGACTTCTGCGCCCGTGCCAAATCCTTTAAGAACCTGGCGATCGCCGAAGAGATTTCGGCGGGCATGAGCGCCGCCACCGCCGCTCCCAGCAGTAAGCCCGAAAATATCGATGGCTACCTCGTATCGGCAAATTTCTTCTCCGCACTCGAAGTGCAACCGATCCTTGGCCGCGGCTTTCTTCCCGAAGAAGGCCAGGTTCACGAAAAATACCCGGTCGCCGTGATTAGCTATTCCTTGTGGAACCGCGTCTTCGCGCAAGATCCCGGCATCATTGGAAAAATCATCAAGCTCAATGGCCACAGCTTCACCATCGTCGGTGTCGCTCCAAAATCGTTCACCGGCATCGAACTATTTTACCGGCCCGACATTTTCGTTCCCGCAGCCATGGCCGCCCATTTAACCGTGGACGGTCCCGACACCCTCAAACAACGCAGTTATCGGGGCTTCTACATGCTCGGCCGCCTCCATCTCGGCGTCAGCGTCGCGCAGGCGCAAGCGGAAATGAATGTGATCATGAGCGATCTCGAAAAAGAGCATCCCGAAAGCAACAAAGACAACGTGGCGATTGTGCGAAACGAAATGAGCCGGCGCATGGAACTGAGCAACGTTGCTGTGCCGGCCATCCTGGGGGCGCTGGTGATTCTCGTGCTCCTCATGGCGTGCGCGAACGTTGCCAGTCTGTTGATGGCCCGTGCCACCTCGCGCATCAAGGAAACCTCCACCCGTCTCGCGTTGGGCGCCACTCGCGCTTGTCTGGTTCGTCAATTTCTGACCGAGAGCATGGTCCTCGCCACCCTTGGCGGTACCGCAGGCATTCTGCTTGCCGATGCCGCCATCAAAGGATTCGGCGCGCTTGTACCCTTCTCCGGAACTTCCCAGGGGCCGGACTTCCGCCTCGACCTCCGTGTTCTCGCCTGTGTCGCGATCGCCTCGGCCGCCTCCGTTCTACTCTTTGGCCTCGCGCCCGCCTTCATGGCCGTGAAAGACGCCTGGAACTCTGTGATGACCACGCGCTCTTCCGCCTCCGCCAGCCGTTCTTTCAGCAGCATCGCTCGCCGCGTACTGATTGGCGGACAGATCGCTCTCTCCGTCGTTCTTCTGATTGTCAGCGGTCTCTTCTTGAAATCCTTCACCCACTCGCAAAATCTCGATTTTGGTTTCGATCCAAATCACCTCTTGCTTGTCACCATTGACCCCATGCTTCGCGGCTATTCCAACGAGCAAGCTTCCCGCTTCCATGAACAGTTGCTGCAGCGCGTCGGCGTTCTCCCGGGCGTGAAGTCCGCCACTGTCGGCGAGCGTGTTCCCTTTCTCTCCGGAGCATCCTGGGACATCTCCATCGACGGCTACACCGCCCCCGACGGCGAAAGATTTATCGACACCTTGACCAACGAGGTGGATCCAAATTATTTCGCGACGATGCGGATTCCTCTGCTCCACGGTCGCGAGTTCACCAGCAACGACACCAGAAAATCTCCCGGCGTCGCGGTCGTGAACGAAACATTCGCGCGACGCTATGTCACCGGTGACGGCGATTTGAGCAAAGCTCTCGGTCGCATCATTCGCTTACGCGATGCCGCGCCGATCCAGATCGTTGGAGTCGCCAAAGATTCCACCTACGGTTCGATCGGGACCCCGCCGCCCCCGGTTTTTTATCTCCCTTATCTCCAGCAGGGCGGCCCGAACGCCACCCTGCACGTCCGCACCGAAGGCGATCCCGCGATCGTCCTACCCGCGATTCGCACGGAAATGGCCACGCTGGATACGGAAATCGCTCCTATCTCCGCGCTGAAGATGACCGATCTGATTTCCCAGCAAGGACTATTTCTGCCCAGAATCGTAACGATGCTAGGCGGTGCATTCGGTTTCGTGGCGATGTCGTTGGCGGCGATCGGACTCTACGGCGTAGTCTCGTTTATGGTTGGTCGCAGAACGCAGGAAATTGGCATTCGCATGATGCTAGGCGCGCAACGCAGCGAGGTTCTGCGAATGGTGCTCGTAAATGGCTTGACGCTGGCCGCCGTAGGCCTCGTCGTAGGCGTTGGCGTTGCGGTGCTGGCGACTCCGCTCATCCGCTCCATCCTGGTCGGCGTAAGTCCCTGGGATCCCGCAATATTCCTCGGCGTCTGTCTCGTACTCGTCACCGCAACCGCGGTAGCCAGCTGGATCCCAGCCAGCCGCGCCACGCACGTCGATCCCATGGTCGCGCTCCGCCACGAATAGACCAGCGTGTTTACTGAGGACGGGCGAGGTACACGTCAAAGCGTTGGACGGCCGGGCGGATTCGGCGAATGACTTCGCTGGGCCAGAGCGTCTTGCTCAGCAGCGTGACCCAGCCATCTTCCGGTTCGCAAATAGCGCACAGAGTGTAGCGCTCGTAAGCGGCCTGATACGAGTCCAAGCCGCGGCGTGAGAGGTCTTTCTCGAGCGCGGCGTCAGGCTCCTCGACTGCAGCACCGGCCCGCACTCCGAACGTTTCGCGCTCGAAGCGCTCAAAAATTTCCTCCAGTTGGGTTCCGGTCGGCTGGCGCAACACCATGCAGCGTTCGGCCGCATCGCGATACTGAATTTCGTACATTTTGCAGAATTCGCGAACGCGGTCTACGTGACTGAAGAAATCGAGGACGAAAACGTCGCTGGCCGCGAGAGCGGGGAAGGTGGCGGCCCAGATCGCCGCGGCTTCCTTGCCGCGCACCGGTTCGCGGCTTTCCGTTCCCAGCAGTTCCAAGCCGACCGCTTTTACCTCCGCGCCAAGATCGAGGGTTTCGACGTCCAGCGAAAACGGCGGGAGATCCAACGCTCCGCTGTCGATAGGCGCTCCGCCCGTCGCGCTCATTCCACTTGCTCCTGCTCTTCAGGCGGAAATTTTGCCCGGAACTCCGGTGATTGTTTCCGCACATCGAGCCAATCGAAAAAAACATCCGGCGTTTCCAGCCAGATGCGAAACCAGTTGGCAATCTCTTCCTTCTCGGCGCGTTTCTGCGGCTCGACTTTATGATTTCGCGCGATCATTTCAGCGCGCCGTTTGCCCAGGCGTCCCACATTCAAAACGCGTTCAGCCGCCGCGTGCTCTCCGTGCGCTTGAAACTTCCGCATCAGCTCATCCAGCCGCATGATGCTCACTTCCGCGTCTTCCAGCGTCTTGAAGTGCAGCAAGTCTTCAAATTCTTCTTCGTACTGGTCTTCCGCTTCCTCCTGCAGGGAAAGCAGAACCTTGATACCTGCGTTTTTCAAGACGTCGGCAATGTAATCGTTCCCGGTCTTGCCTTCCTCGCCGTATTCCGCCATCAACCGCCGGCGCAACTGGTCGATTTCCGCAGGTGTGAATTGCTGCGCCCCGATTTCGCGGGCCGCTTGCAAGATGAGTTCTTTTTTTGTCTTCAGCGATTCATTCATTGGGCAGCGCCTTGGTGCGGTTGGCGCTCGGATTTACTTGCGATCGGTGGCAACGGTACCACAGGCGGCGTCTGCGTCGCAGAGGGGCCCTTCAAAAGCTGCCGGTATTTCGTGACGTTGCGATTATGCTCCTCCAGCGTCGCCGCGAAAAAGTGGCCGCCCTGCGTATTCGCAACAAAGTAT
>Ga0210401_10001107_pt1 | contig 31867 bp, 31 predicted proteins | sample IncBWH32MmetaG_FD_150866 | JGI IMG/M metagenome (GOLD analysis project Ga0210401, IMG submission 150866) | Forest soil microbial communities from Barre Woods Harvard Forest LTER site, Petersham, Massachusetts, United States - Inc-BW-H-32-M | ecosystem: Environmental > Terrestrial > Soil >...
AGGCTTCATTCGGATGGGGACAAATCTTGCCAGTGTTCCCAACCAGGCATGGGGTAAGATGCTTTTCTTTCGCGATCACCAATTATTCTTGAAGGCATTTCATTGGTGCAAAACAACTCTCCCGCGTTTTCGAGCCGCACCGTTGGCCAGATAGTGGAACGGAAATAATTTCACCACAAAGACACAGAGGGCACGAGGGTTTGAAACAGAAGTTTTTTTGAGCTGTGGTGTGGCTCAGGGCGGTATCGCCGGTTTCGGCGTCGGCACCGACAGCAAGTCTCGTACTCAAGTTTGTGTACCCAAGGGCAGCGCGGCCTTGCCCGCAACGCCGCCCGGGGAGATATGCTCATTGACAATCGACCTGCATGAACTTCAAGTCTCGGAGGGAACTTTGTTAAATGATTCCAAGCGAAGCTGTGTCGGCACAACCTAGTACTTTCCTTAAGGAGGTAGAGAAGCAACCCACTAAAGCCGTGGAGCTCTCAATTATTGTCCCGGTACTCAACGAAGGAGCGTCTTTGCATGAGCTAGCCGAGGGGCTCAGACAGGAGATGGAGCAACTCGGCCGCCTCTGGGAAATAATCTTTGTCAATGACGGCAGCACGGATAATTCCGAAACGATTCTAAACGAATTGGCCGATCGGGACGAACGTATTCGAATTATCCATTTCCGGCGCAACTTTGGCCAGACCGCTGCGATGATGGCGGGATTCGACTTTGCTCGGGGAGATATTTTGATTCCTGTCGATGGCGACGGGCAAAACGATCCGGCAGATATCGCCAAAATGTTGGACTTGTTAGAACATGGTTACGACGTCGTTTCCGGGTGGCGGAAGGATCGACAGGATAATTTCATCCAGCGGAATGTACCCAGCATCCTGGCAAACCTGCTGATTTCGGCCGTTTCCGGGGTTCGCCTGCATGATTTTGGCTGTTCTTTGAAAGCCTACAAACGGACAGTGGTTGATGGCATCCGGCTCTATGGCGAGATGCACCGATTTTTGCCTATTTACGCCTCGTGGCATGGAGCGAAAATCACCGAGATCGTCGTCAACCATCATCCCAGGCGAGCGGGCCGTTCGAAGTATGGCTTGGAGCGGGTTGCAAAGGTTCTTTTGGACCTTTTGGTCGTAAAGTTCCTCGATAGTGCCGCTCAAAAACCGATGTATGTTTTTGGCGGTTGCGGCATCTTCAGTTTGGGGGTCAGCGTCCTTTCATTTCTCTGGATGCTTTACCTGAAGATCTTCAAGAACTTCGCTTTCATTACAACGCCGGTGCCTTTGATAGTCGTCATGAGTTTCATGATCGGTATGATGTGCATTCTATTGGGCCTGCTAGCCGAGATGATCATGCGGACCTTTTATGAGTCTCAAGGCAAGCCTATCTACAACATCCGCGAGGCCCGTAATCTCGAAGGGTGTAGCAGCGCAGTTCGCGTTTCGGCTAAGTCAACCTGAGCCGGACAAAAAGGTCGCGAGGCTACCGGGTCAGATCACCATCGGCCGGCCGAGCCTAACAGCTCTCTAGGTGAAGTCTGAGGTTACTATTCACCTCGCTTGCTCGCGAGCGTACAAGCCTGCCAATCTTCAGATCGCGGAGCTAACGGTTTCATCCAAGCATAGTGCTGAACATCCTTAAAGCCGGCGCTTGCCAATACTTCTTCCACTTCGTCGGGGAACCAATAGCGCATCGTATATCGCTCTTCGCTGACATTTGGGACGCCGGTGTCCTTCTCGATGATCCGCAAGGAGACAGTTAACTTCACCAGATGTTTGTCCGGTAGATCCTGCGGAACCGTAGTCCGCTCCACTCTCAGCCTGGCGTTATCAACCACCTTGGTCCGGATCGCGGGGGGATCCTTTACCACCCCGGGTCCGTGCCAATAATCGATCAGAAGGACACCGCCCGGATTCAGATTGGCAAACGCGCATTCGATGGCTTGGTTCAGGGCTTCTTCCGTGGTCAAGTACGAGAACACGTGGAATAGTGAAATGATAGCGTCACACTGAGAATCAGTTCGGAAGGTGCTGATATCGCCGTTCTGAAATTCTACATCCGCGGGCGAAACATCGGTCGCGGACGATAAATGATGGCGGGCCGCCGCCAGCATCGACGGACTCTGATCAACGCCGCAGACCTTAAAGCCGAGCCGCGCCAACTCGAGGGATCGCATCCCCGTGCCGCATCCCAGATCAAGTAGCGTCTTCGCGTCAGGGAACCGCGCCTTGATTAACCTGGCAGCATACTGCGCTTCTTCGCGGTACGGTTTCTCTTGGTAGAAAAGGTCGTAACATTCAGCGTGTTTACTGGCATAAATCATACTTTGCCCACCGCCTGCACCGCTTTGCCCAGGAGATCAGAGATCTCCTCGATCTGCCGCTCGGTCAGATTCGGTCCCGAAGGAAGATAGAAACCCCGCTGCCAGAGCCCCTCTGCAACCGGGCAAGGCACCGATCTACATTCTGCAATTTCTTGGAAGCACGGCTGCAAGTTCATCGGACAGAAAAAGGTGCGTGTGCCAACCCCCGCTCGTTCCAGCCATGACATAACCGATTCCCGCTTCAGACTCGGGTCGACCAAAATACCGTAAACCCAGTAAACATGTCTCCCTTCTTCGCAATTCGCCGGCAACGTAATGCCCGGAATGCCGTGAAGATACTGCTGGTACCAATCGGCCACTTGTCGTTTTCGCCTCAAGACTTCGTCAAATCGGCCGAGTTGGACTAACCCGAATGCCGCTTGATAGCCGGTCATCCGGAAATTGAACCCTGCTCGATCATGTTCAAATCGCGGTTGTTTAAATGCCATGTTCCGCAACAGCCTCATCTCCTCGGCCAGGGCGTCGTCGTTCGTAACCACCATGCCGCCTTCGCCGGTCGTAATGATTTTGTTGGCCAGAAAGCTGAAACAACCCATGTCGCCCCAGGAGCCGGAGGTTCTTCCCTGCCAGGTTGCACCATGGGACTCGGCGCAGTCTTCGATCACTTTCAGGTTGTGTCTTTCGGCAATGGCTTCTATTCGATCCATCCGGGCGGGATGCCCAAAGAGATGGACTGGCATGATCGCTTTGGTCTTGGAAGTGATTCGGTCTTCAATCAAGTCCGGATTCAGATTCCAGGAAGTCGCCTCCGAGTCGATCGGAACTGGAACCAGACCGTTATGCACGATTGCCAGCGCAGTCGCAATATTCGTTGAAGCACTCAGCAGGACCTCGCTTCCGGGCGGAAGGTGTAAGGCAGCCACCGCCAGATGAAGAGCCGTAGTCCCGCTGGTAACGGCAATTCCGTGGCGGCAGCCGACTCGAGCGGAAAATTGCTCTTCGAACGCAGTCAGCGATTTGCCAAAAAGTCCTGAGAACTCGCCGCTGGCCACCGCCTGCTTTACGGCCTCGGCTTCCTCCATTCCAACCCAAGGTTCATAGACAGGAATCATACAAACAACTTGTCTTTCTCGGTCCCCAAAAAAGGACCCTGCTTAACGCTAATGCATTGCATGTCTTCGATCACTCTGATGGCGTGAATCCCGTGAATTAGGACGATGGCGTCACCCGCTTTCAGAACGACTTCCCGCAACAATTTCTTATCGTCTGCGTACAGTTGCACAGCGACGACTCCTCGCTGCACCACAAACATCTGCTGTAAGTCGTCGATTTCGCGCTTCACTGGTTGATGCAAGTGCGGAGGCTCCTCGAAGCCGGCGCCGTGGGCCAACAGCCCGAATTGGAAAGAAGATTCCGCCGGTGAAAAAAACGTGGTCTGCGTTATCCGGGTATCCGCCCAGATGACCTGGGCATACTTAGTTCCATTGAATTCGATGGTTTCAACGCTCATGTTTTCGCAACCTCGCCGTCTCGTGTGCTGGTAGCCAGATTAATGGAGAAAGCTGAGTGTTGAAGTCTGGATCCCCTAAGATTTTGCTCGCCTGACCTGTATCCCGCGTTCGCACGACTGGACAAGCAGGCGGAATGAGCTTGTCGATGACCCATCTTTACGCGTCCCAGACAATCCATCGTTTTCCATATCTCACAAACATTTTTTACCCAACGCTGAAATATGCCTCGAAAGTCTTCATTTTCCGTATCTTTTCGGCGCCGACTCTTGCTCGTTCTGACAGGTCAGCAAGCGTTTCGATCGTCGAAGCCAGACAGCGGACGGTGTCGGAAACAGAATAATCCGCGTAGACGTATGCGTCTGGAGCGATTTGCTCGATAAACCGGCGCATCTCCGTACAACCAGTGGTAACCAAAAGAGGTTTCCCAGCCAACATGGCGTCCTGTACTATGCCTGACATCCGATCCTTGTAAGCCAGCGGTGAATAAAGTGCGTAAACCAGATCAACACTCGACATACACCCGAAATAAGTCGCCAGGTCTCTATCCTCCGAACTAGCCCAGATTGCATCATTGCCGGCACTGACTCTATCCATCAGCTCTTGCTGACCTGGCGGCAGAAAGAGCTTTATTAAGAATCGAGACCGCACCGCGGCATCGGCTGCGAGCTGCAGGAGAATTTGGAACCCTTTATCATCCAAAGCTGCACCAAAAAAACCGATCTTGATCCGCTCATCCCGCTGCCTCGGCGTTTGATTGGAGCCGTTACTTATTCCTCCGACAGCAACGCTTTGCACGGGAGCCAGCTTCAGAAAACACTTCCGGGACCGATGGTCAAAACGGATCGCACCGGTTTCTGAGTAGAGAACCACTCTTACCCTGCGCTTCAGTGAACCAATGGCGATATCGGACGCTACCGAAAGTATTTTTCGTGCCGCTGTCGCTCGCAACCAGAACGTCGGTGGAAGCATGAAGCCGAGATACAGCATGCCTGGAAACCGGCGAAGTGAACGACCAAGTGCGACCAGGTAAACCGGGTCGGCAGTGTGAAAAATGAGTTTGTCGTAACCGGAGAAGTCTATCTTCTGCAAATCCTCAGCAGCACATCTCAGCAGTGTCCTCCAAGGCACGGATCCTTTTTTCTCCGTATGAATCCACCGGTACTCATACGGATCGACCGAAAAGAAAGGCAGAGCCGGCAGAAAAGGTTCCGGCTGAAATTTTTCACTCGCTAAGATCTGGACATGTGAAGCGCCCTCGTACCGAATCAATTCAGTACAAAAAGCATGGTCGTGCCCGCTCGAGATTTTCAGCGTAGGTGCAAGGACGAGAATACGCATCGCTTAGCCTGAATTGATCGCACACAAGAGGCTCAGGCAAAGGCACAAAGACACTCCTTTTGGAGCGCTAAACTTATAATGCCGCTCCAGTTCGATGCCGGCGATTTCTTCCGCGATGTCGACTCGTTGATTAATTGTCACCATTTCGCTGCTGCCTGAGATTGGTCGAGCTCGAGCCCACTCCGTCCATGCCCGTGGCCAGGTTGTAGACCACACCGTGGCCGGCGACGGCGCTCTCTCATGCGTCTTTCTCTTGAAGATCTAGTCGCCGGTTATCGACCCGATCGAAACGCTGCTACCACTCGCTGCTCGGTTTAAGGTCCACGGCCCGAATGTTTGTGCACCCTTGCGGCAGCAGGTCTGCGACCAAATGCCCTCCAATGAACCCGCCGGTGCCGCAAACAACAATTTTTGAATTTTTATCCATTCGGGAGGTATAGGGGTTACTGCATAACGAGATTCGGTCAAGAAAAACCCGTCGCACCGTAGCGTAGCAAAGGCGGAACCCGTCACGCCGAAGGCCCTGTGGAGGCGGAAACTGCTGGCCGGCCCCTTAGTGGCCTGACTTATCATCCAAGCGAGCTTGCTGCTCGCTCGCCGGGACAAGGGGCTGCTTGTGTCGTGAATTCATTAGATTCTGCAACATCTTACGCACTGAAACGCGGCGGACCGCGCGAACGAATGCAGGCCCCAGTCCAGCAATAATCTTATTCCCTTTCTCCCGAGCAAGCTCCAGCGCTCTGCGACAAGTGTAAACAAAGTGAGCTAGAAGCAGAGTGTAGTTTGCTCGAATCGCCGATCTCGACCGGGTAGTGAGTATTTTAGAGATCTCATGCGCTTGAGTTTCCTGCACTTTCTTTAAGCGAGCGTGTTCTTTCTGCGCCAGAGATAGCTGCGAGCGAAGCCAAGTGAGCATTCCCGGGAGATCCATGGCCTGTTCGAGCCACCAGACGCTGGTTAGCGACTCGAGAAAACGAAAATAAAAAGTCACGTTGTCTAAATCCGGATCGACCGTAACCGGCAATGTGATCTCGTAATCTTTTATCGACTCCCGCGGCGAGTGCGCTAGCGGACTTTGGAAATTAGTGTGAGTTGCATCGCCGTTGTAACCCAGATTGGTCACGAGATTTCGACTCGGGAAAATATGCACATACTCATGCCGCCAAGACGAAAACATTACTTGGAAATCCCAGGTATCGATCAAGCCCGACTGGAGGGTCTTGAAGATCTCGAACCAATAGTTTGCCTGATTATTGACTGGGTTAGTGCGCCGTATGATCGCCTCCCATTCCGCCCACTCGCCGAGCAGCTTGAAGTCGTAGGTTTTCCAAAAGCGACGCCAGGTTGCCCAGCCCCAGATCTGGACATATTTGGAAAAACCGTACGGCTGTTCCATATGCAGGGATCGGGGTAGAAAATTGTCTCCCGAGACAGAACCGATCTCAGGCCGGTCGCGATAACGCTCCAACATCTCTTCGCAAAAGAGGAAAAAGCTCGGGTCAGGCAAGCAATCGTCTTCCAGAATAATCCCTTCCTCCTCTTGATCAAAGAACCAGTTAATCGCTTCACTCACCGCGATCCCACATCCGAGGTTTTGATCACGGAAAAGGGTTTGAACTTTGCAATCCCAATCGATGCTCTGTAATACCGCGCGAGTCTCAGCACAAAGACTCCATTCACCCGGTTTTTCGGGACGAGGCCCGTCGGCAGCTACGTAAAGACGGGAGGGCTGGTGGGCGCGAATGGCTTCAAAAACTTCCCGCGTCGGTTCAGGACGATTGAAAATAAGGAATAAAACTGGCGCTCTTCCTGGCATGAAACGTACTGGCTAAAGGGAACTCCGATGTACCTCGCCGTCTAAAATTAGACAGAATGACCAGCCGCAAAGAAGCGCAAAGATTGCAAAAAGAAAGAAGAAACCGGTATCTAACGCGTGCTTGAGAGTTGCTATACAAGTATATCTGGCCTACATTTGTTGTGTGCTCGCTATCCGTTTGGATCCTGAAACTGAAGAACGTTTGGCTCGCCTCGCCGAGAAAACCGGCCGCACTAAAACCTTCTACGCTCGTGAAGCCATTTTGGAGTACCTGGAAGACATGGAAGACTACTTCCTCGCCGTCGAGACTCTCCAAAACCCCGGCCGTATCTACACTCGTGAAGAGGTAAAGCGTGAGCTGGGATTATAAGTTCACCGAGCGTGCCCTGAAGCAATTAAAGAAACTCGGTCATCAGGCCCAAAAACGCATCATTGATTTTCTTGATACCAATGTCGCTAACGCCGCCGATCCCCGTCAGCACGGAAGAGCTCTAAGCGGTGAGTTGCACGGTCTGTGGCGCTACCGGGTCGGCGACTACCGCATCGTCTCTCAATTACAAGATGAGGTCCTAATCGTGCTGGTCATCCGCGTCGGCCATCGTAAAAACATCTACGACCGGTAGCGCACCCGTGCCGAAAGGTCTGAACGGTCCGCCTGCGGATAACAGCGACCTCGCACAAACGGTTTCTAGCTCCCTAACCGTATTCAAGCTTTAAAACGAAATCTGCGAAGTCTGCGGGTGTTTTGTCTTTTCTTTGCGCCTTCGCGTCTTTGCGTGAGATTATTTCCACCCTTAGTTCTCAGCCTTCTCGACGTTGACGGCGGTCGTGACGGTGTCTATTGGGTTACAGGTTATGTGCGGCATTGCTGGATTTGTCGGGAACGGCGATCGAACTGAGCTCGAGAGGATGACTCGCCGATTGGCTCATCGCGGGCCTGACGGCGAAGGGCTTTGGGTTTCAGATCGAAATCGCGTTTTTTTAGGGCACCGCATACTCGCAATCGTCGATCTGGCTAACGGCCAACAACCGATGTTGACCGCCGACGGCCAGCTGGTCATCACCTTTAACGGCGAGATTTACAATCACCAGGAGCTTCGCCAAGAACTCGAAGCCGCCGGGCACCAATTTCAAACCGATCATTCCGATACCGAGGTTCTCCTTTACGCTTACCGGCAATGGGGACCAAAGATGCTTTCCCGGCTGAATGGGATGTGGGCTTTTGCCATCTATGATGTCGCCAGCCAAATCCTCTTCCTTAGCCGGGATCGGTTCGGCAAGAAACCGTTATTCTATCATTTCGATGGTACCACTTTCGTTTTCGCCTCCGAGCTCACCTCATTAATCCTGCATCCCGACGTACCCCGCTCGTTCGACCAGGAGTCATTAAAAAAACTTTTCGCTTACGGCTTTATCCCTGCTCCCCGCGCTCTCTTAGAAAATGTCCGCAAACTGCCGGCCGGGCATTGGATGAAGTTCGACCTCGGGAAACGGCAGATTGAGATCCAGGAATATTGGCGATTCGAATTTGATCCTTTCCCAAAGATCCCGAAAAACCCCGAACAAGAATGGGGATCAGAGTTGATCCGGCTACTCGATGCCGCCGTTAAACGGCGACTTGCTGCCGATGTCCCGGTCGGGGTTTTTCTTAGCGGAGGCATCGACTCCAGCCTGGTAGCAACGCTGGCCACTCGCCATCAGTCCGTGGTCGAGACCTTCAGTATCGGGTTCACGGAAAAGTCATTCGATGAACGGGATTACGCGCAGCTGATGGCCAAACGCCTCGGTACCCGGCATTTCGAGGAAGTGTTCTCTATCGAGCATTGCCTGGAGTTTGCGCCAAGTGTGGCCCAAGGTTTGGATGAAGTCTTCGGGGATAGCTCGATTCTGCCGACAACGTTAGTTTCAAAATTGGCGCGTACCCGGGTAAAAGTGGTTCTTGGTGGAGACGGGGGCGACGAACTGTTTGCCGGCTATGATCCGTTCCAAGCTCTGCGGTTCGCTATCCCCTACCATCGGCTGACCCCCAAAGCCGGGCACGCTGCGGTCCAAGCGCTGGCAAATCGGCTCCCGGTTTCGCACGTGAACATGAGCCTGGATTTCAAAGTCAAACGCATGTTGCGTGGCTTATCCTATTCCCGGGAATACTGGCTCCCAACCTGGATGGGACCTTTGCACCAGGCGGAAATCGCCGACCTTTTCGGTACTCCAGTCGACCCGCAAGAATTGTATTCCGAGGCGGTGGAAGCTTGGAACGAGCCGTCGGCGCGCACGGACGTCGATCGGGCCATGCAATTCTATCTTCGGCTTTATCTCCCCGATGATATTCTCGTGAAAGTAGATAGAGCCAGCATGGCTTTCGGTCTCGAGGCGCGCGCCCCGTTCCTCGATATCGACTTCGTGAACTTTGTGCGCCGGATCCCCTCCGAGTACAAGCTGAGAGGTCGGACTACTAAATACCTGCTTAAAGAAGCGGCGCGCTCATTGCTTCCCAAAGAAATCATCGACCGGCGAAAGAAAGGCTTCGGAGTGCCGATCGGCCAATGGTTCCAGAGCGGTGCCTTAAGTCTCAATGGCTCGGCGACAATCGATGGATTAAAGCGCAATGTAGTTCACGACCGTCTGAAAAGACATACTCTCGGCAAGCACGACGACCGAGCCGCACTTTGGTGCGTCTGGATGCTCGACCGGTCTCCGCTGCGATAGAAGTGAGCGCCTGCTCGCTACTATCCCCAGCGGAGATATGACAATGACAAATTTTTTCGGCCTCGCACACACTGACACCGAAGTGGGGGCGTCCTATTATTTGTCATCTGTCATTTGTGATCTGTCATTCACCGCTCTTCCTTAGCGTCTTTGCGTGAGATTTTTGTTCATAAACTACGAGTATCCGCCAATCGGTGGGGGATCGGCGACTGCCTGCCAACAGATTGGGCGGACTTTCGCGGCGCGAGGTCACCACGTTGTAGTGCTTACTGCCGGGATCGGGTCGCTTCACGGCACCGTCACGGAAGACGCCGTTACCGTCGTGCGGATTCGGGCTCTGCGGAAAAGTCCGCATCAGTCGGGAGTTATCGAGATGGCAAGCTATGTCCTATTGGCGAGCTGGCACGCGGTCAGGCTGGCCCGAGAACATCAGATCGATTCGATGCTGGCTTTCTTCTCGGTCCCCGGCGGAATCGTTGCCCGATGGGTTAGCCTTTGGACCCGCATCCCGTACGTCGTATCGTTGCGCGGCGGAGACGTGCCGGGGACAGAGCCGCACCTGAAAATTTTTTATCGAGTCCTGCAACCCCTTCGCCGTGACATCTTTAAGCACGCCCGAGCAGTTTGCGCACCGTCACAAGGATTAAAAGCGTTGTCTGAAAAAACCGACCCCTTCCCAGTACAAGTGGTGCCGAACGGGATCGATACCGATCTTTTCCGGCCTGAGCCTGAACGCCGCGCTAAGGTGTCGACGTTGTTATCAGTTGGAAGATTACACGCCCAAAAGAATGTCGGCTATCTCCTGAATCTGGTGGCTGCGCTTAAAAACAAAACCGCGGTCAGAGCTCAAATCATCGGCGACGGCCCTGAACGACCTGCATTGGAGGCGACTGCCGCTGCCCTCGGAATAACCAAATCTGTTGAATTCAGCGGTTGGTTGCCGCGAGAAAAAGTCCGCGAAGCCTATCAATCCGCGACTTTTCTGGTTCACGCTTCCAGTTACGAAGGCATGTCCAATGTCATCCTGGAAGCACTCGGTTCTGGTTTACCCGTCGTTGCCTCTCAAATTCCGGGAAATACTGAACTGATCCGGGACGGCGCCAACGGATTCCTGTTCGATCCCGCAGGCGACCCAGCTCAACTGGCAGACCGCATTTCGCCCTTTTTCCAAGACCCAACCAATTGGGAACGCCTGAGTACCGCCGCCAGAGCAACTATCGAAAAACAATTTTCCTGGAACTACGCAGCCGATCTCTACGGAAAACTGCTTACAGAACAACCGCGGATGAACGCAGATCTACGCGGATAAAATCAACCGCGAATGGACACGAATTGACGCGAATGATATTCCTTTCGAAAGCTTTGCACTTTAAATCGGTTTAATCTTGGCGCTCTGGTCACGACGCGGCAGATTCTCCGCCGCCACTCGTTCGGTGACAGAACTCCATGCCCTCCTATGGCCCTTCGTCTTCATATTCGTGTCCATTCGCGTCCATTCGCGTTGATCCTTGGCTTTGTCCGTCATCCGCGTAAATCCGTGTTCATCCGCGGTTGAGACCCGCTCCTGGCGTCCATTCGCGGTTGCTGTTATTGTTCCTGGGTCATGCGGATATCTCGAAAAGCTGAATACGCGCTCCGAGCGCTTCTCTTATTAGGGCGAGATAATCCGGACAAAGTGCACCAAATCCAGGAGCTATCCGAGGCGGGACGAATCCCGGTCAAATTTCTGGAGCAAATCCTTCTCAGCCTGAGAAATCACGGGATTCTCTCTAGTAAACGAGGAGTAGGTGGCGGTTACACCTTAAAACGGCGTCCTTCGGAGATGACCGTGCTCGAGATCATCGAGCTAATGGATGGGCCGATCGCTCCGCTGCCTTGCGCTTACGATAAGAGTTCCGAGACTTGTACCTGCGCTGAACCCGCTTTTTGCTCTCTCCGCCCCCTGATGCAAGCGGCCCGGGAACAACTCTGCGAACTGTTCGGTTCGAAGACCATTCAGGATCTGGTCGATCAGGCAAGGGACCGGAACGTGATGGTGTTCGATATTTGAAGTTCACAGAGGGATCTTTCACCACAGAGACACAGAGAACACGAAGAAAGCAGTTATCAAAGGCCCCCAAAATCGATCCGGATTTTAACTTTTGTGTCTTTGTGGTGAATTTTCTCGGTGTACTCCGTGCCTCTGTGGTGAAATTTCCTTTGTATGGCGACTGAGATTGCAACCCGAAGATTTAACGTCCGCGAGTTTCACAAACTAGCCGAAGTCGGCATTTTGGGAGAAGACGACCGGGTCGAGCTTTTGGATGGTCAGATCATGGTTATGGCTCCGATCTGCGAAAATCATCGAACTATTGTGGACTCACTGGCTGAGCTTTTTACTGATCGGCGCAAGGGTAGGTACCGTGTAGCGTCGCAGAATCCGATCCTGATCGATGACGAGGATGAGCCACAGCCAGATCTGGTTCTCTACGATAGAGCCGCGATCGGGCGGCATCCCTCGCCAAGAGACGTCTTTCTGATCGTCGAAGTAGCCGATACGTCATTGAACTACGATCAACGGTCTAAAATTCCCGTCTACGCCTCGGCCGCAATCAAAGAGGTTTGGATCATTGATCTGGCAAATTACTCTATTCAGACCTATCGAGATGCACAGCCGGCCAGCCGCCGCTACGCTAACGTTGAAACGCATGACCGAGCATCGTGGGTTTCTACTCTTGCTTTTCCAGATGTGCGTGTCCGCTTAAGCGATCTGCTCCAACAGGGTTAGCGGGTTAGGTTGTCTTCCCTGTCCTCTGTACAGCTCCAATAACGCTCCGCTTTTTTTGGCGAAGATTCCACAGAGGCAAGAATTTGAAACGCGAGCTAAGGGACGTAACAAAGGTCTTCGTTGCCTCTGTTCACTCCTGTTTAAACCGTCTTTGTCCCGATTCTTTGCGTCTTTGCGTCCCTGGCCGACGTAGCTAAAGGGGAGACGGGGCGAAATCTGCTTTGCGTGAGATTTTTCCTAAGGCACAACCGGCGTTAAGGGTGAGCGCCGTTCGCTAGTTCGGCTAGTCGATATGTCGACAACCGCTTAATGGCATAATTATCGAAAAGATTGTCCGCAATCCCCGCGGCCAAATCCCTCCGAAAAAGCTTGGCCAACGGAAGAGCAGCCGTGCACCAGCGCATCGTACGCTCGCTATATCGCAGCGAGAGCCCGTAGAGCTCCTTTCTAATCGTTTCCCGCTCTTCCGTGATTGAGCCCCGGATTGGTCGGTTCCGCTTAAGATGATAGGTCTGATGACCACCCGGTTTAAGGCCGCGAGTGATGGCAAATCCGTCATTCCGCACGGGCATCACAGGTTCGAGACCAATCGTAAGCAATATCTCAGTGAAATAAGGAAGATAGCCGCAATTTTTCTCGATATGAGAACCGTCCCATTGGTTCTCGAAACAGGCGAAAAAGATCAAATGGCCGCCTTCTTTCAGTCTGGCAATAACATCAGCCAACACATATTCGACGTCGTAGACGAGTTGCATAACGTCGAAACAATTCACGACGTCGTAGCGTCGATCCGGATCGAGATGCCGAACATCCTTCATTTCGATATTGCGCAGCTTGCGGATTTCGAATCGCTTCGAGGTGTTGGCCCTGGTATTGCTCGGAATATCCGCATAAGTGACCGAGGCGCCCAAGCGTGAGAACATGATTGTGTCCTTTCCACTCCCAGCGCCGTAATCCAAAACATCCTTTCCTTGTATGACACCGATCCCATTGATCAGGTGTTTCATAATCTCGACTGTGAACGGGATACGGAATGGTCGCGTTAGCTCCATCAGGAGCACGTTAAGGTCGTCGTCAATCTCAGTGGGCCTCTCGCCCTTACCGTAGTGATAGTAGTCCAGAAAGGATCTCACCAACCGGTTAGCCGTGTCCGAATCACAATCCAAAATCGCGGAAAGTTCGCTGATTGAATCCTCCACTGCATCAGCGGCCCTAGGACCATACTTAATAAGTTGAAAAATCTCGTCGAAGTCGCTCATTCCACGGCCTCTAAACAATCTGTTGCAGTCCGACCGGGTTTCATACTAGTCATTTCGCATAACCATCAAGGAGACTACTTCCAGGTTCTTTTCTGGTCACGCAAGGGAAAATCGGTGGGCAGTCATTTCGCGACCACGGAGACAAGGGAGAGGGTTGACCCAGAATGGGGCCGAACGATAATCGGTCCTTGATATTTGAACTATGCTGCCTGCTGTTTCGCCGAAAACTCGTGAGGTCGGTCGCTCTGCGCTAACCACTCCTGTCGCCTTGATCTGCTTCAAACGCCCGGAGGTAACGGAGCGCGTTTTCCGGCGGATTGCCGAAGCAAAACCGCAAACTCTTTTGCTGATCGCCGATGGTCCCCGAACCAAAGAAGAAGCGGCGGCCTGCGCCCAAGTTCGAGAGTTGGTTGAGCAGGTTGATTGGGATTGCCGGGTCCTCAAGAACTACTCCGATGTCAATCTCGGCTGCCGGCACCGTCCCGCCACTGGCATAGATTGGATTTTTTCCCAGGTGAATGAAGCCATCATTCTCGAGGATGACTGTCTGCCAAGCCTCTCATTTTTCTACTTCTGCCAGACTTTGCTCGAACACTACCGTGACGATGAGCGCATCTTCATGATTGGAGGGAATAATTTTCACGGTGGAGTCAAAAGAACCGAGGACAGCTACTATTTCTCGCGGTATCCAGGCACTTGGGGATGGGCGACCTGGAAACGAGCGTGGCAATATTACGATCGATCACTAGAGAGTTGGCCCGCTGTTAAGGCATCCGGTCGCCTGAGCTGGATTTTTGAGAACCCTGCAGAACAAAAGTATTTCGAGCCTTACATTCAACGATGCCACGACAACACGTTGGATGCCTGGGATTATATCTGGTTATACAGCTATCTCTGTCAAAACGGCCTAACCATAGAACCCTGCGTTAACCTGGTCTCAAACATTGGGTTCGGCGCGATAGCTTCTCACACCTTTGAAACGGAATCACCTTTGGCGAATGTGCCGGCCGGCGAAATCTGGCAGATTAAACATCCGCACCAAGTGATCCGGCACAAGGAAGCAGATGCCTACTACTTCGAGAAAATTCTTCACAGTTAACATAACCTGGATTGACAGCCTCGAAGGTGGGGCGGAAGGACGATGACTTGGGTGCGTCCCGACTCAAAGCCCTGATCATAGGCTGTGGCAATATCGCTGGCGGTTACGATCTGCGCGGCTCAAAACGCGAGGTTTGGACCCACGCCAAAGCGTACCAGCAAAACCCTGGTATCGACCTAATAGGAGTAATTGACTCGTCGGCTCAGGTCGCGCGTAAATTCGCGCGGACTTGGGACGTGCCGTACTCCGGCACGCAACTCATCCCGGCTCTGAAAGCGGTAAAGCCCGATGTCGTTAGTATTTGTTCACCAACCACGACCCATGTGCCGCTTATTGAAACGCTTTGCGGTGCCGGTATCGGCGCAATCTTATGTGAAAAACCGCTTGCACACGACTTGCGAGCGGCGGACCGAGCCGTGGAGCTGTGCGAAAAGAAAGGGGTGCTGCTCGCGGTTAACTACCAACGCAACTGGGATCGGGAGATGAATCGACTGGGGAAAGCCGTAGCTGCGGGCGAGTTCGGGCGGGCCGAATTCGTGCGCGTCCTTTATTCAAAAGGCTTAGTTCACAATGGCTCCCATTTTGTCAGTTTGTTGGACCGCTGGTTCGGCAATCTCGAGGTGCGCAAGGTTCTGGACTGTTTCGATCTAAGCGCTCAGGAGGTGAAAGCCGATTTCATCGCCAGTTCTCCTGCAGCCAGCCGCATCCTCTTTCACAGTATCCCGGAGCACACTTATGTTCTTAACGAACTCGAAGTTCTCTTTGAACGCGGGCGACTGGAACTCAGGCGCGGCGGACTCGATGCTTTTTGGACAGACCGGCATCATGATCCTCTATTGCCAAACGACATCGCACTCGCTGCGAAATCGAAACGGCTGCCCGTAACCTTGCCCCGGGCCATGGTGGACGTGATCCAAAATTTCATAGCCGCTTTTCGCGGAACCGAGCAACTCGAGAGCAATCCGCAGGCAGCACTTCGGACTTTGCGATTCTGTGCCCGGGTGCGTACACTGGCTCGACAACGCCATGCATAAGCTCGCTTTACTCGGCGGTGAACCGGTCCGCCGTCACTTGTTCCCGCCGCACAACACGATTGGGCCGGAAGAAAAACAAGCCGCCCAGGCAGTATTGGACAACGGAAATCTCTCCCAATTCCTTGGCGCCTGGAGCGACGATTTTTACGGTGGTCCGAAAGTTCAGGAGTTTGAGCGGGCCTGGGCGGTCCATTCTCAGACAAAGCTCGCTTATTCGGTAAACTCGAATACGTCCGGTCTGTTCGCGGCGGTTGGCGCTTGCAACATTGGTCCAGGGGACGAAGTAATCGTCTCGCCTTACACAATGTCTGCCAGCGCGATTGCCCCGGTTATTTATGGGGCTGTACCCGTTTTTGCGGACATTGATCCTCAGACCTTCTGCCTCGATCCGGCGTCAATCGAAGAGCGGATCACCGCGCGCACCAAAGCGATCCTGGTGGTTCATATTTTCGGGCATCCGGCAGATATGGACGCGATCAGTGCGTTGGCCCGCCGGTTCAATCTCTATGTAATCGAGGACTGTGCTCAGGCACCGGCGAGTTCGTACCACGGCAAAAGTGTGGGCGGCCTGGGCGACCTGGGCATCTTCAGTTTGAATTACCACAAGCACATTCACACCGGCGAAGGCGGCTTAGTGACGACTGACAACGAAGATTTGGCCGAGAAAATTTCATTGATCCGCAACCATGGTGAAAACGTGGTTGAAGAAAAAGGCACAAAAGATCTGATCAATACCTTCGGATTCAATCATCGACTCACTGAACTCCAAGCCGCGATCGGCATCGAGCAATTGAAGAAGCTCCCCGGCCTGACAGTGATCCGGCGGCAGCACACCGAGTTTTTAAACCAACACCTCGGACACTTCGAAGGAATAACCCCGCCTTACCTAGCGAAAGATTGCGTGCATTCCTATTATACCCAGGCGTTCCGGTACGATCCCGACATCGTTGGAATACCGCGCGACACTTTCCTACAAGCGCTACGAGCAGAGTTGCCATCTTCTTACGGCCGCGAAAAAGACTCGCTTATCGGCGGCGGATATGTTCGGCCGCTTTATCTGCAGCCAGTTTATCAGAAGAGAGCAGGCAAATGCGCTTTCAATTGCCCGCGTTACGAGGGCTCAGTGTCGTATCAGTCCGGCCTCTGCCCGGTTACAGAACGGATGCATTACTCGGAACTATTCACCCTGGAGTACAACCGGCCGGGGATGACAAAGACGGATCTGCAGGATGTGATGGACGGCTTTGAAAAGGTCTACCGCTTTCGGGAGGAGCTTCGTAACTGGCATGCCTAGCCGTTCCCCTCTTCCGAGACACAAAATCCTGGCGGTCTCCCACGATATCGGTGGTGCTCAAGCCGTCTATCCGGTTATCCCTCGACTACGAAGTAAGCCTAACCTTCACGTTGATATTATCGCGGGAGGATTCGCTCAGAAGGTTTTCGCCCGACTCCGGCCGGAGAACGCTTCTGAAGATTGGTCCGACGCCAAGATCGATGAATACTTGGATAAACACCGTCCGGATTTGTTGCTTAGTTCGACCAGTTGGAAGTCACGACTGGAGCAAGGGTTTCGCAACCACGCCCAGGTCCGGGGCATCTCTAGCGTAGTCGTGATCGATTTCTGGTCCAACTATCGGATGCGATGGCACGATGCCACTTACCGATACGAGGATGGCCAGGATCACGTTTGCGTCATGGATGCCCAAACCGCTACAGAGATGCAGAAGGAAGGCTACCCCATCGAAAAGATCTATGTTACCGGGCAGCCGCATCTCGAGCGCTGCTACCAGAGAGCGGTCGTCCATCAATCGAATTCTGGGCCCACCTCAGAACTAGCAGTCCTGTTCCTCACTATTTCGCTCGTCGCGCTGGGCCTCAAGGATGATCCGGTCATCCCGATTCAAATCGTCTGCGAAGCCTTGGGCCGCTTGCACAAAACCAGCAGGCAGCCTGTGTCATTGCTGATCCGTCCCCATCCGCATGAAACTCCCGCGCCGGAGTTCCTTGCTCGAATCCAGGCCGTAACGCCTCCGGGCGTCACGGCTCAGCTGGCGGACCGAACTAGGCCAATTCTGGAACAGCTAAGACAATGTGACGTGGTTATGGGTTACGTTACTATGGGCCTGTTCGAAGCTCGCAGCCTGGGAAAACGGGCAATTGCGATAAAGCTGGCCGATCACCCTTCGGAGCTGATTGCCGCCATGGACGACGCTGGCATTGACCTCGTGCCTTTCGACGCAGATCACATTGCTACGTCCCTCAGCGGCTCTGCACGCGGCGCTCGGAACAGTCCAGGCAACACGCATCAAGGAGCAACCGCAGCGATCGCCAAGCTCTGCTGCGATCTGCTCGATGACCGCCAGGGGTGTTGACGTAGCATGCCCCCTGGTTCAGCTTCTGTGCTCTTTGAATCATGAATCCGAATGAATTACGGGCTGCCCTGGCGCGCGGGGAAAACATCATGGCCATGTTACGACGGGAACACGGGGCCCGGATTAACTCCGAAGAATTTATCGAAGCCAGCTACGACTTACGCGCAGGCACAGATATCGAACAGCTGGAGGATCCGGAACACGCGCAGTACGTAAGAGATAGCGCCGGCGAAATCGCTCGTCTTTTGCGTCAGTACGGGCAACCGGCATCGCTACTGGAAGCTGGTGTTGGCGAAGCCGCTACCCTTTCGCACGTTCTGCAGTTCTATGGCAGTGAAGCGGTTAACGTTCACGGGTTCGATCTTTGTTGGTCTAGAGTTTATCGCGCCAAACAATGGCTCACTCAGGAAGGCTTGAGCAACGTCAGCCTATGCACGGCCAGCTTAACCAGGATCCCCTTTGCCGACAATTCTTTCGATGTCGTCTACACAAATGAGAGCGTAGGAGAGAATGCGGAACACGAGGCAGAGATTTTGGCTGAGCTTTACCGTGTCTCGTCCCGGTATGTCATTTTGCTCGAACCGGCTTTCGAATTGGCGACTCCTGAAGCTCAGGCCCGAATGATGCAGCACCGTTACTGTCGCGGTTTGTGCGACCGCGCAACACGGCTCGGCATGAAGGTCGTAGAATATAAGCTCATCCCCTTTCTCGATAACCCTTTGAACCCGATCGGCTCGATTGTGATTGAAAAAGACCCCAGCCGCGGGCCGGTAGTGCCAAATTATCGGTGCCCAAAGTATCATGCGCCGCTTCTCCGGCATGATCACGTTTACTACAGCACTGATTCATTCACGGTTTATCCCGTCGTCGGTGAGATACCCTGTTTGCGCGCAGAGAACGCAATAATTGCAACGTTATATGGCGCTGAGATCGCAGCTCGAGACCCGGCGAGCGTAACCCATTAGCCGGATTCAGAGTCGAGTTGCCAAAAAAGCGATTGCAACGAAATTCGCGCTCATGAATATCGCGGCCCCTGAAGGAGTTTTTATGCATCAGGTGGCAACCCGCTTATTTCCGATCTGTCGAAGCCTCACTGGCGATGGCGTGCGCCAAACGCTCAATATCTTAAAGGAGCATCTGCCCGGGTTATGTATTCACGAGATTCCGAGCGGTACCAAGTGCTTTGACTGGACTGTCCCAGACGAATGGAACATCCGCGATGCTTATCTGATCGATCCAAACGGCAAAAAAGTGATCGATTTCGCTAAAAGTAACCTCCATGTGGTCAGTTACTCGGTCCCGGTCGATGAGGAAATCAGTCTGGATGAGTTGCAGGAGCATCTGCACTCGCTCCCGGAAATGCCGGACGCCATCCCCTACGTCACCAGCTTTTATAACCGAACCTGGGGCTTTTGCCTCCCCCACAATGAGCGGCTGAGGTTGAGCGAGGGGACTTACCGAGTCTTCATCGACAGCACGTTAGCCTCAGGAAGTCTAACCTATGCCGATCTGATATTGCCTGGTTCGAGCGACAGGGAAGTTTTTATCTCGACCTACATTTGCCATCCTTCCATGGCCAATAACGAACTGTCAGGACCGGTGGTGGTAATGCAGCTCGCCAAATGGCTCTCCCAGCTCACAGACCGGCGATACACTTACCGGTTCCTATTTATTCCTGAAACCATTGGTTCGATCGCTTACCTCAGCCGGCATCTGGAACATTTGAAGCAGCACGTGATCGCCGGTTTCACCATCAGCTGCATCGGAGACGATCGGGCCTACTCTTACCTCGCGTCTCGGACGGGAAACACGATTTCCGACAGCATTGCGAAACATGTGCTAAAGCACCGCGCCCCCGATTTCGTCAGTTACAGTTTTCTCGACCGGGGCAGCGACGAACGCCAATATTGCGCCCCCGGCGTTGATCTTCCCATTGCCTCAGTGATGCGATCTAAATACGGTGTCTATCCTGAGTATCACACGTCGAAAGATGATCTGAATCTGGTTACTCCGAGTGGCCTTCAGGGTGGATATGACATGGTGCGCGAGTGCGTTAACGCCCTCGAGATTAACCGGCAGTATAGAGCGACCGTTTTGGGCGAACCGCAGATGGGAAAACGGGGTTTATATCCATCTCTGAGCGGTCGTACGTTCGAAAGGGCCGCTAAAATACGAATGGACATATTGGCTTATTCTGACGGTAACTATTCGTTACTAGATATTGCCGACCTCCTAGGCGTGCCGGTGACCGAAATCTCCCCCTTTGTCGAGGAATTGGTTAACCATAACCTCATCGTTCCCGTCGACTAACTCTGTGCGATGTCAATCAATTCACGATTTGTGGTGGCTTCGATTGAAGCCAGGATGACGTCAACCCGGCTGCCCGGTAAAGTACTGTTACCTTGCGTCGGCCGCCCAATGCTTGAATTGATGGTCGAGCGGGTCAGCCGGAGCCGATACATAGACAGCGTCGTTATCGCGACCACGGTCAACAAAACCGATGACCCCATTGTGGAACTGGCCCAGCGACTCGGCGTTCGTTTTTTCCGTGGCAGCGAGTTTGACGTCGTCGGCCGGGTCACTAACGCCATGCAAGAAGCAAAGGCGGACGTGATCGTTCAATTGACGTCTGACTGTCCGCTTATCGATCCCGAGATCATTGACCAATTGGTGCGGATCTACGCGGCAAATGATTTCGACCATGTCTCAAATGCAATCGTGCGTTCTTATCCCGATGGCTTAGATGTGCAGGTCTCCTCATTGCCGATCTTGGAAAAATGTTATGCGTTGTGCGAGAACGACAAGGATCGCGAGCATCTCTTCTACACTGTCCGGAGGAACGAGGATAAAATTAAAACGTTCAAGCTGTTGGCTCCGCCGGAACTTTGTTGGCCCCAATGGCGTTGGACACTGGATACGCAGGACGATTATCGTCGCATTTGCAGTATCTACGAACAATTCTACCCTACGAAACCAGCGTTCTCCTCAAGCGACATAGCGGAGTTCATGCTTTCGCAGCCCAATCTTACCCCTAGTCGATAGCGCATGCTGCAAGACACTATCTTTTCAGAAGGAGAAGGCGACGCTTGGTTTGAACGCAATCGTGGCGTATATGATGCCGGACAGGACCCAGCCCTACGCTTGCTTTCCGCTCAGTCGATTAGACTTCGCAAAGTCCTCGAAATCGGGTCGAGCCGTGGTGATCGTCTAGCGGCACTGCACGCGAGTTATGGGTCCGCGGTCACCGGTGTGGAACCGTCGGCAAGCGCAGTGACCGAGGGCCGGGAAATCTTCCCGGCTATCGAGTTCTTTGTCGGTACCGCCGGGTCGCTCCCTCTCAAGGATGAGTCCTTTGACTTGATCATCACGAACGGCGTCTTTTGTTGGATCGATCGAAAATCCTTGCTCGTGTCTGCGGCTGAGATCGATCGGGTCCTGCGATCGAATGGCCATCTCTTGATCGGAGATTTCGCACCATTTAGTCCGAAGAAAGTCCGCTACCATCACCGCGCCGATTTGGAGCTGTACACGTATAAGCAAGATTACTCAGCGCTTTTTCTGGGAACAGCGGGTTACACTCTGGTCGCCCAGCAAATGGTCGATCATCGATCAATGCGAGCGGGAGATGACATCCCAGAGAACGAGCGCTTCGGTGTAACTTTGCTAAAAAAGGTAGCCGGGGGAACCTACACCAGCCAGGCTCCGCCCGTCTGAAGCGCATTCGACGCTTGCCCGAAAAGCCAAGTCACGGCTGGCTGCGGATCCATGACCCTCGCGGGACCATCGGTTTTTCAACTGCCTGCTAGGCGAGACGCCGAAATCCTGAATGGGCGACCGGTCCTTTAATGTAATGGCTGATGTTCGTCGGATCGTTTTTCAAAATCTTGCCGATTTGCGCAAACACTGCCGAGACCGACTCTTGATATTCATCGAGCAAAGCGGGTGTGTGAGCGTACGTCATATACACAGAAGAACCCGCGAGGTAGCCACGCTCGAGCATAGACTGTGTGAACAAAGTTTTTAAAATGGCGGCCTCAGGATAGTTGAAGGTAAAGCTTGGTAGCGGCGGCGTCCCGAAAACGCCTATTTTAATCTCCGCGTTGGCGGCAGCCTGAAACCAGATTTGGCGGATTTGCTCACCGCGTTCCGCTAAAATCTGGGCCAAATTCAGATTGAGATGTTTCTTGATTGTCGCGAGTGCCGCCGCCGGCCCGATCCGTTCCGTCCAATAGGTGCTGCTGACGAAGGTATCCTGCGCGACTTTCATATATTCACCGGCGCCGATGATCGCCGCCATCGGATAGCCGTTACTCATCCCTTTAGCAAAGACCGCCAGGTCAGGCTCGACACCTAGAACGAGGTGTGCTCCGCCGGAGGCCAAGCGAAACCCGGCAGTGATCTCGTCTATGACCAGTAGTACGCCGTGTTGGTCAGCAAGAGCGCGCACGCCAGGCAAGAAACCGGGCTGCGGTTGCTCAGAGCGCACGGGCTCCATGACAATTGCGGCTACTTCGCCTTTTTGCTGGTTCAGGATTCGTTCGAGACTCGGCAGATCGTTATACGAAAAGGGTAGCGCGGTGCCTTGCAGACCGCGTGGCACCCCGCGAGGCGAAAGACCGGGTAGCAAATGACCATCCAGAGCCGAGCTCTCACCCAGGTTCGCCGCCAGATACCAATCGCTCCATCCATGATAGCCGCAGAATGCTACCTTATCGCGGCCTGACACGGCTCGAGCGAGCCGCACAGCGATCGCCATCGCTTCTCCCCCGCTTCGGGCGTACCTCACCATCTCAGCCCACGGGTGTAATTCGCACAATAGGTCAGCTAGCTGGACCTCTTCGGGACCATTTAAGGTGGCCATCGACCCGGCGTCGATAACCGTCTTAACAGCGGCATTCACATCTGGATCGGCATATCCGAGCAGGCAACTACCGACGCCGTTATGCGTAAAATCAACAAAACGATTCCCATCCAGATCCCAGATCTCGGCGCCCACCGCCTTCGAGTAGTAAGACGGCCACAACTCGGGCAGAAACATTTCCGGGCGTTTCGAAAGCAATTGAGTCCCGCCAGGAATGCGCGACTTTGCGCGCCGGTACAGTCGCTGTCCTGTACCTTTTGACCAATCGCTGGGACCGGGGTTGAAACCTGAGCTGTGATCGTCTTGCATTGAAAATTTGGGTTTTAAATAACTTCGAAACCATCCTCACTCTCCACACTTAATCCGCCGAACGCATCCACCTTTTATCTGGAGCCACATGCCTCAAAAGTTCTCGGTTCCCGGCCGCAATCGCCCGACGGCTATCGGTGAGGAATGCCTCGAGATTCCTCCACGGAACGCAACGTATCTCTGCGTGCTCTGGATTTTGGATGGCGGTCTGAGCAGCCAAAATCATCTTCGTGGCAAGCGTAGTCTCTAAATCCCACACTAGGTCAAAAATATGTTGCTCCGTTTCCTCGCAGAAACCCACGAGCCGCGGTGGCCTAACGTCGGAAGGCTTGAGTCCCAACTCTTCTTCTAATTCTGCCAAAAGCTGTCGGTGAGGCTCGATCTGACCGCTATGAGTCAGTCTGCTAGTGTCAATTCCGCCGGCTGGAACTAGTTCCCAACAGTGCGGCTGTTGGGCGGATCTGGAACTCCGAAAGCCGAAGAAAATTCCTTCTGTGTTTTGCAACAACCCGGTTACTGCCAATGGCTGGACACGCAACTCCGTGAACAATTCTGGACGGCGTAACTGGGCCAGGAAAATCCGGTACTCAACAAAACCGCCGCTAACAATCTTCCCAGATAGTTCTGCCACCGAGAAAAGTAGTCCGTTGAAGAGTCCGGGACCACGCTCCGACTTCTCTGCCTCCCAAATTCTCGCAATCTCCGGTTCTAGAATCGCTGGAATATTCTTGGCGAATTCAGGGAGAACCACGAAGCGTTCAGGCAATTGAAGAAAGCGAAGCATTGCTGATCGAATAGATTTTCCTAAATCACGGAGGAAAGTTCCTTCCACTGGCCGATGAACTCGGTCTCTCTAGGCCACAATACTTCAGACTCGAACTCCGACCGGATCACAAACGTGCGCAAACCTGCCCCTAAAGCCGCTTGCGCGCCTTGCAAGCCATCCTCGACGGCGAATGATTCCTCTGTCACACAGCCGCTGCGCGACAACGCCAACTGGTACAGATCAGGGAAAGGCTTCCCTCGTTTAACCTCTTCGCCGGAGACAATGAAATGAAACAAGGACGAAAACCCATGCTTTGTCAGCCAGGCTTGAGCCCGCACCTGTAAGTTGGAGGTCACGAGCACGAGAGTCCAGCCGCGTTTCCAGGCGTTCTCAAGCAACTCCCTGGCCCCAGACAAGGGCTGAGCATCTTGGTACGCTTCATCAATGAGCCGATTGTAAACCATCAGGAGGTCAAGAGCGTCGTCGGTTAAGTCATACCGCTTCCGCAGTATGCTCACAATCTCGGCTAACTTCGGCCCATTCATCTCCCTAAATTCAGAATCGCTGCCCTTTATCCCGAATTCTTCAAGGAAGCGAAAGTAGACCTTGCGCAAAACACCTAAGCTGTCCGCCAAAGTCCCATCAAGGTCCAAGAAAATGCCTCTACAGCCAGCGTACGGTTTCACCACTACCATGAAAACGCCTAGGCGGACGCAGCATCACTTAGTTGCAAACCATCGCCCACGGGAACACGCCGCGTAGCTGTACGACCTTCGATTTTCTCCCGATACTTTGGATGGGCACCCAAAGGTCGCTGGCCAGGGCGTAGAATTGCGTAATTAACGCCTTCCCGGAAGATTTCGCCCGGTGCAATTTCGCTCGTTGCCTGCAGCCCCCGCCGGGCGAACCTCGCCAATTCTCGCTCTTCGGGAAGCACCTTTTTTACTCCATCCCCAAGGCTCTTCTCAGCAAGTCTGACTTGCCGCACCAACTCTTTCAGCTCATCCGGCAGTAGAGCAAACGAGTGATCAGGTCCAGGCAAACGGTTGTCTAAGGTGAAGTGTTTTTCGATTACTCGCGCCCCCAGTGCCACCGCTACAACCGGACCAACCGCCGGCTCGCGGCTGTGATCCGATAGGCCGGTCGCAACTCCAAACCGGCTTTGTAGCCAAGGAAGTGTCTGAAGATTGAGAGTTGAAATTGGCGCCGGGTAGTGCGCCGTGCATTGCATGAGGCAGAGATCATTGCCACCAGCTTTACGAAATGTTTCCACCGCCCAGGCAATATCTTCTTCCTCGGTTGCTCCGGTCGATAAAATTAGTGGTTTGCCCGAGCGTCCGGCCAGCGTCAACAGGTGCGTATGACTGATTTCATAGGAAGCGATCTTGTGGATTGAAACAAAAGGATCAATCGCGGCAAAGTCCTCCGGCGAAAACCCTGTACTAAGAAAATCAATGTGCTTTTCCGCACAGTACCCAGCCAACTGCGAAATCATTTCATAGGGCATCGCCAAATCTGCGAATATCTCGCGAATGTCCTGTTTTATACCAGCTTCGGCCAAATAATCGCTCTGGCCGGCATTTTCGACATACACAGTTTCCGGACGGTAGGTCTGGAATTTGACCGCATCGGCTCCCGCCTCGACCGCAACATCAACCAGTGCCTTTGCCATGGCCAGATCGCGTCCTGGCCCACCCATTCGCCAGTTTGAACCGGCCTCACCAACTATATAGACAGACCGGGAATACCATCGTCTGGTTCCTTTTGAGCTTTGATGAGCTCCACGCGAAATAACTTCTTCCATAAAGGCGAGATCTAAGCCAACTTCCGAAGCCGAAACGTGAGCTTAACGACCAACGACAAGGAGTCAAATCTTCACACACGCTTGACAGGCCGTTGTCCGGGAAGTGGATTGGAATGAACCTCGAAGAGATCAAGAACCATTGGGAAACCTGGGCTGACACCTACGGCACCAGTCTAAGAGCAACGACCAAGACCAGCACCGCTAAAGCTCTCGAGCTGGACGCCCTGACGCGCACGCTGAGAGAGATCCTTGCCTCATTTCAAGTACAGCGTGTCCTTGAAGTAGGCTGCGGGAATGGCCAAAACTGTTTTCATCTGGCTGAGACGTTTCCCGAGCTTTCCTTTACTGGAGTGGATTTGGTCCCAAAAATGATAGAGTCTGCTCGGGAAATCCAAGCATCGCTAAACATACAGGAGGACCGCCTGCTCTTCCTCGAAGGCAATATCCTCAATCTGCGATTGCCGCACTCCCAGTACGACGCAATCTACACCGATCGTTGTCTGATTAATCTCAATACCGACGAACTTCAAAAGGAGGCCCTTAGCTCGCTCGCCGGACTTCTCCCCGTTGGCGGTTATCTTTTCATGATCGAAAACTCTCAGCAGACCTACGAAAAGCAGAACTTAGCGCGAGAAATGTTAGGTCTGCCTCGCCGAACGCCGGCCTCCTTTAATCATTTCTTGAATGAAGAACTGATTCTACCGCATTTGTCCGCCATCGGTCTGGAACTGGAAAAGATTGAAGATTTCATCAGCTTCCATGACCTAGTGCTATACGTGCTCGTTCCAGCAATCAACGGAGGCGTCGTCGATTACGAGCACCCATTGGTGAAGGCCGCCACTCGATTAAACATGGGGATATCGTCACAATTTCCCAGCGGGTTAGGAGCGTGGGGGCAAAATCGGTTATTCTTATGTCGCAAGGTTCAACCGCCTAGACCGACAGAGCCATCCGCACGGCTCTGATAACCTGGTCTTGCTCCGCAAAGGTAAGACCAGAAAACATTGGTAGGCTAATCGCTCCGGCTGCGTGGGCTTCTGCCTCTGGAAAATCGCCAGGCCCGAAACCCAAGTTCCGGTAAAACGGTTGAAGATGGATCGGCAGGTAATGGAGATTGACCCCGATCTCTGCTTTGCGGAGTTCCTCGAATACCTGAAGATGAGTCTTCCGAATACTCTCTAAGGCTAGACGAATCACGTACAAGTGCCAGCTGGATTTGCTAAACGGCGCCTGCCACGGACGAGTTAATGGAAGATCAACAAATGCATTGTCATAATTTTGCGCTATCTCACGCCGGCGAACCACGAACTCGTCTAAACGCTTACACTGGTTAAGTCCAAGAGCTGCCTGGATATCGGTGAGTCGGTAGTTATATCCGAGCTCTAACTGTTCATAGTACCAAGGACCGGGGCTTGGATTCTGAAATAGTTCCGGTTTCCGCGTGATGCCGTGACTCCGTAGCCTGATTAGCTTTTCATATAAATCAGCCCGGTTCGTGAGGATCATTCCTCCTTCGCCCGAAGTAATAATCTTAACGGCATGAAAGCTAAGAACTGCCGCGTCAGACCAACGACAACATCCTATCGGTTTGTTCTGATATGCACCGCCGACCGCATGACTGGCGTCCTCGACCACCATGATTCCCCGAGAACCCGCTAGACGGGTGATCTCCTCCATTGCACATGACTGACCCGCGAAATGGACCGGAACGATTAAAAATGGGGGCTCTTTTTCGTTTGCTTTCAGCTTTCGCGCTAAGGTGTCCGGAGAAAGATTGTAGGTACGCGGATCGATGTCCACGAAGTCTGCCCTTGCCCCGCAATAGTAGGCTGCATTTGCGGTGGCTACAAAGCTATTAGGCGATGTCCAGATCGTCTTGCCAGGGCCGGCGCCGAGGGCCAAATAGATCAGGTGCAAAGCAGCGGTGCCGCTGGAAACACTCACTGCATAGCGAACGCCAGTGTACTTTGCGACGGCTTCTTCGAATCGCTCGTGAACAGGTCCTTGGGTTAGCCAGTCGGTTCGCAAGACTTCGACTACTGCCTGAATATCTTCGGCCGTCAGAGAGGGTCGCGCATAGGGAATCATCATTGATGCGATTCCGCCAGATTAACTTGGCGAGGCTCCTTGACAGGATTAATTAAGGGCACCCTCATTTTCTGCTCAGTAGCTAAACATATTGGATCAGTCAACGGGGAAGGATCCAAAGGAGCCTGCTTTTGCGCTCGACGTCACCGAAAGGACATTCTTTTTGTTTAACAGCCCAAGCTTTACTCAGGTGTGCGCTTCGCGTTTCGGGATCGCAGGCCCGATGCAAAATCCGACAGATATTCAGCTGAGCGCGCTTCAACTTGCCATTGACACTCGTTTCCTTATCACCTAATCGCTTCTCAAGCCGATTCACCGCCGCATCAGCGATTTTAGACTCGGGTCGGTGGCAACCCGAAAGTGTCCGCCAAATCGACATGATCAATACGCCTCGCATCGTTGCCGTAATCGGCGCAGGCTCGATCGGCTATCGACATCTTCGAAACTTGGAGCACTTAGGGATTGAGAGACTCTTAGTCTGCGAGGTTGACCCGGAGAGGCGGGCGCGATTACAAGCAGACCACCCCCGCTGGAAATGGTTTAGCGAGTTATCCGACGTGTTCGAGGAAGCACCCGATGCGGTCATTGTGGCCAGCCCTTCGGCGAGTCATGAGGAACACACCGAGGCCGCCATCATTAACGATTGCGCGGTTTTTATCGAGAAGCCGCTTTCGTTCCAGATGGGACGGCTAGAAAAGATCGCGGAACAAGCGATCCACAGCAATCTGGTGAGTATGGTTGCCTGCAACATGCGGTTTCACCCCGGACCGGCGACCGTTCACAAGCTCCTAAATGCGGGAGCAATCGGCGAGTTGATTTCGTATCGCCTACACACTGGAAGCTACCTTCCTCAGTGGCGGCCGCACCAGGACTATCGGAAAAGTTACAGTGCCTCCATCGAGACGGGAGGGGCTATCCTCGACTGCATTCATGAGCTTGATCTTGCCCTATGGTATGCTGGTCCCGCAGAGCTCATCACGGCTAAGCATCTTCCCGCGCGACCGATCGGTCTCGAAACCGACGGTCTCGCGGAGATTCTGCTCCAACACGATTCGGATGCCATCGGCAGTATTCATCTCAATTTTATTGAGCGAGATTATCGACGTTCCTGTGTATTTATCGGATCTGAAGGGACATTGGAGTGGGATTTCCACCGGTTGGAAGTGAAGCAATATCGTTCGGGTCCAGGAGAGATCATCACTCATCGCCTACCACCTGATTGGCAACTGAACGACATGTATGTTGATGAAATGCGCTACTTTCTCAATTGCGTCGAGGGGAGGCAGCCAACCCAAAACTCGATAGGGCAAGGCTTATCCTGCTTGAAATTGGCTCTTGAGGTACGCGGCTTTAGGGCTTGACAACCGGCTACGCTCCAGCGGGTCCATTTGCTCGCCGGGCAAAACAGTGCTAGGTCAGGGACCCGGAATAACCTTCGGACCTCGCATGAATGTCACTTTTTATGCACCGTACGCAGCCTGGTCCCCGCATTTCGAGACTGAGCTCGAGTTGATAGAGCTCCATCTCGAACGCGGTAATGAGGTAACCGTGATCACCTGCGATGCGGCCCTTAGCTACTGCGAGGCAAACCAGGAGCGTGATTTTTCGAATTGCGCCCGTTGTGTCGGGAGAGCCCGAGAGGGTTTGAAACATCTGAGCGCCCCGATCAAGCTTCTTAAGCTGTCGGAACTCATTCTTGAAGCGAAGACTGCGATGGAGCCGTTATGGCAACTGCCGCGAACCTACCAGTCGTTTGACCAGCTATACGAACTTAAAGTAGGGAACTTCGACTTAGGCGCCGCGGTTCTTTCCACTCTCAATAGTGTGCTGGATGACCCTGAGCCTGACCCATCGGCTCACCCGGAACTAACCTGGGTAACTTTGGCAGCGGCCTTTGCCGCATATGTGGCGTTGGATCGGTACTTGGATCAAAATGCCTGCGATCTTTTTTACCTGTTCAACGGACGGCTTGCCAATCTCAGAGCCGCGTTGCGCGTCTGCCAAAAGCGCAAGCTGACATGCTTGGTCCACGAACGCGGCGCTGACAACGATTCTTATTTATTGTCCCAAGACACGATGCCACATGACCCGGCATACGTTGCCAGCGAAATTGCTACGACCCTGGCGAGAGCTCATTCATCGGAGCAAAAACGGGTCGTCGCGGACGAGTTCTATTCTGAGCGACGAGAAGGCAAGATTGCGAACTGGGTTTCGCTCACCGACGACCAAATTCGGGACTCTTTGCCAGAGGGATGGCTTGAGGCTCCGGTTCGGATCGCCATGTTTTCTTCCACCGAATCGGAGTTCACCTGTCTGCGGGAATATTACCCACCTCGGATTTACGCTTCCCAGATTGAGGGTTTGGAAATCATTCTGAAGGATCTGGCTCAGCGAGGTTTTTCCGGCATGTTTGCGGTCAGAGTGCACCCGAATTCCGCTCGCACTAAATCAGATTTCTCTGAACAATTGCGGCGTCTACCCTATCCGTTTCTGCGTATAATTCCGCCGGAGGAGAAGTTGGATTCTTATGCGCTCTTACAGACCGCCCAAAAGGTGCTAACCTGGGGCTCAACCATCGGCATCGAAGCCGCCTATCGCAAGATTCCATCGATTGTCGCCGGCTGGGGTGAATACATGAACTTGGGCAGCACTTACAATCCGGCGACCCATTCTGAAGTCATGGATTTGCTTCTAAATCCATTGGAACCGAAACCCATTCAAGGGGCAATTGACTACGGTTTTTATTCAAAGAGCTTCGGTTGGCGCTTTAGGTACGTGAAACCCTATGGGCCATTCTTCGCGTTCTTCAAAGGAAACGCGATTCGTCCGGGCCACCCTTATCAGGGTCTGGCTCTAGAAAAGCCGACGCGCTTTGAGATGTGGCAGCAGTCGCTGTGGACCATCTTGAATCAGAAACGTCTGGAGATCATTTATCATGGTCAAGCGTTTACTCCGGATCCGATCAGTTTGATGGAAGCGGAGGAAAAAGCGGAGCCTGCTGTGCCCGAGAGTGGCTCTTGACGCTAGGAGACAAGCCAGACATCGAGGGAGTCACCAAGCTGTTGAAGATTCGAGATATCTATTCTGCGTTTCGAATTCGATTTTTGAACGATTGGCCACCTCTCTTCCACATCACCCAATGGAAGGCCGGATCGCAATGGATCCATCAAATTCTGGCGCGCTGTTGCCAGCCTAAAAAGGTGTGGCCCAGATTCGAAGGCACCGAGCCAATCTGTCGAAACAACGTTTACGCAGCCGCCTATCTCACCAAGGAAGAATACAGAGATTACGCAACCAGCGATTCGAAATACTTCGTTATTCTCCGTGATCCTCGGGACATTTTAGTTTCAGGTTACTACAGCTTAAAGTTCAGTCATGTGGTAGAGCCCGGAATCTCGGAGCAACGCCAAGAGCTCGAGTCAGCCAATGTCGAGGACGGAATGATTCGAACCATGGATACTTTGGTTCAACCTTGTGTCAATATCGCCTTGTCTTGGGCCAAGAGCGGTTCGGAATGGATCCGTTATGAAGAGCTGCTAAACCGAGACGTCGAGCTTCTGACCAAAGCCCTGCTCGTTGACTGCGGGTTGCCGATCAAGAAAAGCATTCTGACAGAGGCCGTTATGGCCTGTCGCTTCGAAAGGATCTCTGGTGGTAGAAAGCCCGGACAGGAGAACGTCAACTCTCATTTTCGGAAGGGAATCGCTGGCGATTGGAAAAACCAATTCACGCCCCGTATAAAAAGCATTTTTAAAGAGCGATTCGGCGAAGCGCTACGGATTTGTGGCTACGAGAAAGACTCCGATTGGTAGGCGCC
>Ga0210401_10001108_pt1 | contig 31801 bp, 30 predicted proteins | sample IncBWH32MmetaG_FD_150866 | JGI IMG/M metagenome (GOLD analysis project Ga0210401, IMG submission 150866) | Forest soil microbial communities from Barre Woods Harvard Forest LTER site, Petersham, Massachusetts, United States - Inc-BW-H-32-M | ecosystem: Environmental > Terrestrial > Soil >...
GATCAGCAGGCGATCGGCTGGTTCCAGGGCCGCATGGAATTCGGTCCGCGCTCGCTCGGCGCGCGCTCGATCCTCGGCGATGCCCGTTCGCCGGCCATGCAGAAGAACCTCAATCTCAAGGTCAAATACCGCGAGAGCTTTCGCCCCTTTGCACCCGCAGTGCTGCGCGAGGACGTCGCCGATTGGTTCGAGCTCGATTCCGACAGTCCTTACATGCTGATCGTTGCCGACGTCAGCAAAGACAAGCGCCGTGCGATGACGGCGGCCGAGCAGGCGCTGTTCGGCATCGACAAGCTCAACGTCTCACGCTCGGAAATCCCGGCCGTGACCCACATCGATTATTCCGCACGCATCCAGACGGTGAATGCTGCGACCAATCCGCTGTTCCATCAGCTGTTATCGCAGTTCAAGCAGCTCACCGGCTGTCCGGTTCTGGTCAACACCAGCTTCAATGTGCGCGGCGAGCCGATCGTGTGCACGCCTGAGGACGCCTTCCGCTGCTTCATGGGCAACGAGCTGGACCTGCTCGTGGTCGGCCATTGCGTGCTCAAGAAGACCGAGCAGGACGCGGCGCTGAAGCAGGATTACAGCTCCGCCTTTGAACTGGATTAGGGGGTCGGTCTACTAATCGCTGATTGCCGTGGATGGGCAACGGAGAAAGTAGCCCATGAAGACAATCTCTTTTGCATTATCGATTGGCCTATTGCTGGCCTATGCGGCGCCGGCGATGTCGGCGCAGCCGGCTGGACCTGCGGCCGAATACAAGATCAAAGACGAATACACCTCGAAATCTCCTGATGGCGCCACCACGATCGAGCAATATGTCAGGACCGACAAGGGCGACGACTGGATCTGGCAATTCTGGGCACGCCGCTCCGACAGCATGATGCTGCTTGGGCCGCAGCAGCAGGATTATGCGGCGGACTTCCACTTTACCCCTGATTCGCGCTGGCTGGTGCGCATGCAGAAGACCGGCTCAGGCGAGGCGAGCCTGTACCTCTACAAGCTCGGACCGCGAGGATTCGTTGCGGCGACGTCAAAGCCGATCGGCGACCTGGCGTGGGATTATTTCTACAAGCAGCCTGCTTCGCGAAAGGTGATGAAGCCGGACTTCCATATCGATGCCGGCATTCTCAAGGGAATGGAGGACAACTATAGCAAGCTCGGCGTGAACTGGCCGGGGAACCGCTATCTGGTGATCTGGTTGTGGGGTGAGGTCGAGCCGAACGGCAAGCATCACCAATTGACCACCGTGCGCGACTGGCGTTGCCGCTACGACCTGCAGGAAGGCAAATTCGACGTACCCGAGATCTTTGCCAAGGACAACGCCAAGGCGCTTGTGCCGAAGTCGCCCGGCGACGATTAGTGATCCGGCGTCAGATCTTGCGCTTCTTCAGGCTCGCGACATGGACGGCGCGCTTGCCGGTGGCTGCCGCCTGATGCCTGGCGGCTGCGGCCGGCGCAACATGCGCCACGCGGGTGGCTCGCTGACGAACCGCCACGCGGCCGCCGCGTCCATGGCGCGAGCGCGGCTCCGCAGCTGCCGTCATGGAGGGAGGCAGCTCACCCTCGGCATAGTGATGCATGGTGATCGGGAATGGCTGGATCTCCGCGCGGGTCTTCTCCGGAATATCGAACACGTCGCCCGCAGGCACGGGCAGCGCAGTGTCGGTGCCGGCGACCTGCAGGGCCGCAAGCTGCGGCCATGTCGTCTGCGGACGGGCGCGGCTTTTGGGATCGAGCGCGACGGCGAGGCTCGCCTCCGAAAGATCGAATTCGGAGATGGCCGGGGCCGGCAACATGTCGGCGTCGGCATAGATGAAGTTCGGCAGCTTCGGCCAACGTGCGATCGGCTTGTCCTCCGACGGCGGATGCATTTGCCATTGCTCCGGCTCGGTCGGTGTTATCGGCATGTCCGCAGTCGCGGGCACGACATGGACGATGCGATAGCCCTGCGCCTTCATGTCATGCAGGATCTTCGGCAGGGCCGCGACCGTGCGGGGCTGGATATCGTGCAAGAGCAGGATGCCCTTGCCCATGGCGTTAAGCCGCGACATCGCGAGGTCATGGACCTTGGCCGGGGAAATGCGGTGCCAGTCGTCGGCAAGGAAATCCGTGCTCCAGACCTGAATGCCCTGCGATTCCAGATAGGCCTCGACCGGCGGCGCGCGAAGCAGGCCGGGAATGCGGAAGAACGGCCCGAGCGCGTTGGGATCAGTCATCGCCGCCTTGATCGACGCGATGCCGTCGTCCACTTCTTGCTTGGCCTTCGCTTCCGACATTTTGTGGAAGGTGAGCGGATGATGCATGCTGTGCGAACCGACGGTGTGACCGGCCTCGACCAGCTTGCGAATGCCTTCCGGATTGGCCTTCGCCTGTTCGCCGATCTCGAAGAACGTCGCCTTGGCGCAATTGTCGGCGAGGATCTGCAGCACCTGGTTGCTGTTCTTCGGTATCGGACCGTCGTCGAAGCTCAGCACGACCTCGTGGTCCGCGAGCGGCAAGGTTTCCGGATATTGCATCGAGCCGATCCGCGGATGTGCGCGGGGATCGACGACGAGCGTGCGCGAAGTTCCAATGGCGTCGGGATGGCCGGGGCAATTCGTGGCGGTCTCAGCCGGTTCGGCCGCGGCGGCGGAACAGGCGAAAAGCGCGAGATAGAGGACCGTCAAATAACCGGTCCGGACGCCAGACAAACGATTACCGACCATGACGCACCGTCTGCATTCCAGTAACGGATCAAGACGATTACGGACGCATCCTGAACGCCGGATTAATCGCTCGATCTCTGCCTATGTTCTGATCAGGGTACCCCGTCAAAGTCAACGGCTGGTCCTGTCGGCTCCACGTGAACCACATGATAATGATTGTCACGCAGATATCGCAAAAATGCCGGCAACATGGCGGCGGTTCGGGCTTGGGGGTCGTGCAACACGATGATCCCCTTGCGCGCGGCCTTCAGACGCTCGATCAAGAGCTGGAGTTCATGTTTCGGCGTCTGAGGATCCCAGTCGTTAGCCCACAAATCGGCCCCAAACACCACAATTCCGCGCGATTGCAGGAGGTCCAGCGTCTCCGGCGTCATCAAAAATCCGGGATAGCGGAAGAACGGCGTCGTCGGGGCCGTGGTTGCCACGCCGTGCAGCGCCCATTCGACCGCCGCGATGCCGTCGTCGATTTCGGCGAAGGCGTCGATTCGTGGCATTGCCTGGAGATCAGAGTGTGACCAGGTGTGGGTGCCGATGCTGTGGCCCTCGGCGGCGATCCGCCGCACCATGGTGGGGTATTCCAGGGCGGGTTTGCCGATCAGGAAGAAGGTCGCAAGCACGCATTGCTTGCTGAGCGTCGCCAGCACTTTTGGCGTGGTGGGCGGCCAGGGGCCGTCGTCGAAGGTCAGCACCACCTCGTGATCCCGGAGCGGCAGCGTCTGCGGAAAGCTCTTCAGACCGATCCGCGGAAATGAGACGGCGTCGACCTTGAGAACGCGCGAGGTGCCGAGCGTTCCCTTGCGCGGACAAGTGGCGGCCGGGACCGTCGCAGTTGTGAACAGCGAGATCAAGACTACTGTGCCCGCCAGCCGGATCAGGCCGCGGGCCTTTTGGTGACCGTCGATATTTGGCATTGCCTTCGATGTTGCCAATTGGGTAATGGCTCGGCAATAGCCCAAACGCGTAACAACCTTCTGTCAAAGCGGCGAGGTGACCATGGCCGAACCTTTGGACCTTGCCCCTCCGGCCGACGCCCCGGTGCTCGAACGCCTTCCGATGCGCGACGAAGCCGGCGCCATTCGCCCGGAATTCGTCGAAGAGATCACCCGCTGCATCAAGGAAGAGCACGCGCCATTCCTGCGCGAGGTCGTGGCCGAATTGCACGAGGCCGATCTCGGCGACCTGATCGCGGCCCTCGGCGCGGAGGACCGCGTCCGCCTGGTGGAACTGACCGGCGCCGATTTCGACTTTTCCGCGCTGAACGAGGTCGACGACACCGTCCGCGAGGAAATCCTCGAGGAGCTGGAGCCGGAGACCGTCGCCGAAGGCGTTCGCGAGCTGGAATCCGACGACGCCGTCGAATTGCTGGAAGGGCTCGACGAGAAGGACCAGGAGGAAATCCTCGAAAAATTGCCGCCGCAGGAACGCGACGTCCTCGAACGCAGCCTGGAATATCCGGAAGGCTCCGCCGGCCGGCGGATGCAGACCGAGTTCATCACCGTGCCAAAGGACTGGACGGTGGGACAGTCGATCGACTACATGCGCGAGACGCCGGATCTGCCTCACCGCTTCTATGAGATCTATGTGGTCGACGGCGCCAAGCGCTGGCAGGGCGCGATCCCGCTCGACGTGCTGTTGCGCTCGCGCCGGCCGGTGCCGCTCACCGATCTGATCGAGGAGGACCGCCGCCGCGTCTCCGTCGAGGACGCGCAGGAAGAAGTGGCGCGGCTGTTCGGCAAATATAATCTGGTCGCCGCTCCCGTGGTCGATGCCGAGGATCGCCTGGTCGGCGTCATCACCATCGACGACGTGGTCGACGTCATCGAGGAAGAGGCGGACGAAGAGATCAAGGCGCTCGGCGGCGTCACCAGCGACGAAGAGCTGTCCGACGATTTCTGGACCATCGCCAAGGGCCGCTTCAACTGGCTCTTGATCAATCTCGCCACCGCGTTCCTGGCGTCCTCCGTGCTCGGCCTGTTCGAGGGACAGCTCGAGAAGATGGTTGCGCTCGCCGTGCTGGCGCCGATCGTGGCGAGCCAGGGCGGCAATGCCGCGACCCAAACCATGACGGTTGCGGTGCGAGCACTCGCGACCCGCGAGCTCGGTTCGAACAATGCGTTCCGTATCACCATGCGCGAGCTCCTGGTGGGCCTCGTCAACGGTATCGGCTTTGCGGTTATCACCGGCATCGTCGCGGTGATCTGGTTCAAGATCCCCGGGCTCGGCTTCGTGATCGGGCTTGCGATGGTCTGCAATCTCATCGCCGGTGCGCTCGGCGGCATCCTGATCCCGATCGTACTGGAGAAAATGCGCGCAGACCCTGCGGTGGCCTCGGGAACTTTCGTCACCACGGTCACCGACGTGGTCGGCTTTTTCTCCTTCCTCGGCATCGCCACGCTGTGGTTCGGGCTGAAATAGCCAGTTATTGCAGGGATTTTATTGTTAATCGGGCCTTAACGCGCATCAACCATGATGCTCGCGCGGTTAGGGGTAACCACGATGCAGCGCTTGCGCTTGAAAGCGGACGGACGGATTGTCGAATTGCGGGACGGGCAGGAGTTCCCGCTGACTCCCGCTGCGCCGGAAGTTGGAACCCTCGAAGTGCGCGACCTGCGCCGCCGCGCCCAGCTCACCCAGCAGGAGTTCGCGGCAAGGCTCGGCGTTCCCGTCGAGACCATCCGCAACTGGGAGCAGGGCAAGCGGGCCCCGCGGGGACCGGCGCGGGCCTTGCTCGCCGTGATCGCTCACGCGCCCGATACGGTGTTCGCGGCTCTCGCCAAATCCTGACAAAAGCCAAATCCTTAAAAAGCGAAGATCAGGCCTGATCGGAAACGCCGTTGGCAGTGCGGGTCCGGCGGGACATAATGCGTCAAATCGATAGCAAGGCGCGCTCATGCAATTTGTGGAAGCTAACGGCGCCAAGATTCCGGCCATCGGGCTCGGCACCTGGGAACTGCGCGGGCGCACCTGCACGCGCATCGTCGAGCAGGCGCTAAGGCTCGGCTATCGCCACATCGACACCGCCCAGGTCTATGAGAACGAGCGCGAGGTCGGCGACGGCCTGCGCGCCTCCGGCGTGCGGCGCGACGATGTGTTCGTGACGACGAAAGTCTGGACCACGCATTTTGCGCCGCACGACCTCGAACGTTCGGCGAAGGAGAGCCTCGTCCAGCTCCGCATGCCGGAGGTCGACCTGTTGCTGCTGCACTGGCCCAATCCGCATGTGCCGCTGGCCGAGACCTTGGGCGCGCTGGCGCATGCCAAGCGGTTGGGACTGGCGCGCCATATCGGCGTCTCGAATTTCACCGTGGCGCTGATCGAGGAGGCGGTGAAGGCCTGCCCGGAACCGCTGGTCTGCGATCAGGTCGAATACCATCCCTATCTCGACCAGGCGAAGGTGAGGGAAGCTTGCGCGGCGAATGGCCTCGCGCTTGTTGCCTACAGCCCCGTCGCCAGGGGCAAGATCAAGAACGATCCGACCTTGACGCAGATCGGCCGCGACCACCGCAAGAGCCCGGCGCAGATCTGCCTGCGCTGGCTGGTGCAGCAGAACGTGACGGCGATTCCGCGTACCTCGCGGATCGAACGGCTGTCGGAGAATATCGATATCTTCGATTTCGAGCTTTCCGCCGACGACATGGAGAAGATTTTCGCCCTCGCCAATGCCAAGGGAAGGCTCACGGATTTTGGATTCGCGCCGAAATGGGATTGAGGCGGCGGCGTGAGCCGCTATGCTAGCGCTTCGGGGACGGCTTCGACCATCGGTCGGCTGCGATGGAAATTCGAGAGTACATACGAGCAGATGTCGCGGCGTCGGCGGTGGCGCATCTGTCGCTGGTGGCGCTCGTTGTGATCTACACCGAGATCCGGCCGTTCGTTACACCGCCCGAGGTCACGGTGCCCGTCGACGTGGTGGTTGCGGACGAGCCCGAGAAGAAACCCGATCCTCAGCCTACGCCGCAGCCTTTGCCTTCGCCCGATTTCTCGCAGCTGGCCAAGCCGGCCTCGCTGAATGCGTCTTCGGCGGACGCGCCGCCTCCGGCGAGCCCGCCGCCGAAGGCTGCAACGCCTGCCAACCGCCGCGAGGCGGCCACACCCCCGCAGCCCCAGCCGCAAGCCTCATCAGCGCCGGCGGCGGCATCAGCGGCGCCGCCCGGATACACGCCGGCCCAGCCTGATCTGACCATCAAATATCACGTGATGCTCGGCCTGCCCGGAGATATGCCGGCGCCAAGCTCCGCCGGCGACAAGCAGGGCGAGGGTGGTGATGCCTCGCCGGCCAAGGACAATCTCTCCTCGAGCCTGGTCGAGCCGCTGCGGCGGCATCTGAAGACCTGTTCGAAATTGCCGGCCGCGCTGTCGCTTTCCGACAATGTCGCGGTGAAGCTGCGCGTGCAGATGACGCCGGACGGAACGCTTGCCGCCGAGCCCACCTTGATCGAGGGCACCGCGTCGACAAAGGGCGTGGAGCTGATGCGGAGCGCGGTCGCGGCGCTATCTTCATGCCAGCCCTATGCGGAGCTGCCGAAGGATCGTTATGGCGAATGGAAGGTGCTCGACCTTTCCTTCACGCCGCACGATTTCAATTCGTGAGGCACCCTCACGCGCCCATCGCGCGCCAGGCGCTGGAGGCAAACTGCCGGCGCCAGATCACGACCACGACCAGTGCGGTCGTGACGAACAGCACCCAGGGGCTGACGAACCAGCCGAGATAGCCGAGCGCAAAGAAAAAGGCGCGCTGGCCGCGGTTGAAATGGCGCCCGCCGGACTCGAACATCCGCGTGGTGCGGATCACATGCGCTTCCGCTTCCTCCGTGCCGCGCGCGCTGGAGGGCGGCATCGCGCCGAGCAGGATGCAGACATAGTTGAACAGCCGGTAGGACCAGGCGAATTTGAAAAACGTATAGACGAAGATCAGGATCAGCCCGACACATTTCATCTCCCACAGAGCGGGCGTGGGGCTGATGTCGACCGGCAGCTTGGAAAGCACCGTCAGTGCATCGGTGGTCGAGCGCAGCAGCGCAAGCCCGCCGCCGATCGCAAGCAGGCTGGTGGAAGCGAAGAACGCGGTGCCGTTTTGCAAGCTGATCATGATCTGCATGTCGACCATGCGCGCGTCACGGTCGAGCACGCGGCGGATCCAGCGCTCGCGATAGGCATGCATCCGCGCCGACAGGCTGTCGCGCCCGTAACTCGTGCGCTCCAGCGTGAAGGCGTAGACGCTCCACTCGATCACGAAGAAAGAGACCGCCAGAATATCGACCGTATATTCACCCATGCTGCATTCCGAAACTGCGCATGCTAAAGCGCCTAACATGGCGTGCCGGCATGCCCAAGGGGTTTGTTAAGGGGCTTGTTCTGGAAATTTGTCAGGGATTTGTGCGATGACCTTGAAGCTCGTGATCGGCAACAAGAACTATTCGTCCTGGTCGATGCGGCCATGGCTGGCGTTGCGTGCAAGCCACGTTCCGTTCGAAGAAATCTTCATTCCGCTCTACACCGGCCAGACCGACAAGGACCGCATCCTGCGCTTTACCCGCTCGGGCAAGGTGCCGGCCCTGATCGACGGCGACATCACGGTGTGGGATTCGCTTGCGATCATCGAATATCTCGCCGAGCGTTTTCCCGAGGCAAAGCTCTGGCCGCAGGATCACGCCGCACGCGCCCATGCCCGCTCGGTCTCGGCCGAAATGCATTCGGGATTTATGCCGCTGCGCAACGAGTGCGGCATGAACCTGCACCGTCCGGTCGGCAGCATCGCGCTGTCGGAGGATGCGCGCGCCAATGTCGCGCGCGTCGAAGAGATCTGGAACGACTGCCGCGAGCGCTATGGCAAGCAGGGGCCGTTCCTGTTCGGCGCCTTCACGGGAGCGGATGCGATGTATGCCCCCGTCGTGCACCGCTTCCGAACCTACGCCATCAAGGTGGGACCGGTGGCGCAGGCCTATATGGAAACCATGATGGCGCTGCCGGCCTTCAAGGAATGGACCGAAGCCGGGCTTGCGGAAACGCTCATGATCGCGAAGTTCGAGACGGTGTGAAGCGTGCGACGCGATTATGACGCCGCACGCGGCTTGACGCAGGCGAGCGAACGCGGTCTGAATCTCACGTCAGCCGGCGTGTGGCTCAGATAACAGCAGAGGGAATGTGGCCATGGGTATTCTCGATTCACTGGAAAGTTCGGGCATCCTCGGCCAGCTCGGAGCGGCCGTGCTTCCTGCCGTGTTGGGCGAGGTGATGGGCACCGGCGCTCAAGGCGGCACGTTGAGCGCGATCGTTGCCAAGCTGCAGCAGGCCGGCATGAGCGATCAGGTCAAATCCTGGATCGGCAATGGCCAGAACCTGCCGATCACCGCCGACCAGCTGAAGCAGGTGCTCGGCAGCGACGTGGTCCGGCAGCTTGCGGCCAGGTACAACATCCCGATCGACCAGGTCTCAGAGGTATTGGCGCACCAGCTGCCGCTGGCCGTCGACAAGGCCAGCCCCGACGGCAAACTGCCGCACACGGCTTGAGGCTTTGCCGCCTTAAAAAAACCATGGTGGGAGGCCGGTGGAAATAGTCCGAGGTCGCCCAAACCGGACCTATCGCCCTGAAATGCCAGTGAGATTCGCGTATTTGCCATGTCCGGATGTGACTGGCCAATGCGCGAGAGCGCATGCTATAGACACTGCCGGGTTTATAGCCGAGCCGCGCATCGGGACTGAAAGCGCAGCCGGTTTTCTCTGTGTAATGGAGAGGGCGTTGAAGCACAAATTCCCCGTAGGATCGACCGTCTACTTTACTGCCAGCAACGTTTCGCGCCCGGCCGCGACCGGAACCTATGAGGTGATCCGGCAGCTTCCCACCGAAGGCGACGACTGCCAGTATCGTATCAAGAGCTCGACTGAAGCTTTCGAGCGGGTGGCCAAGGAAAGCCAGCTCGCCGTCTCCTGAAGCTGAGCGGAACCGGCCGATTGGCCCACCAACAACGTCAACGACTTGGGCGAAATCGGAACTTTCCCCAGGCCGTCAAATGGCCCCGTTCGCAGAAGCAGTCTGCAGAAGTAGAATGCCCAAGGACCGGGCATCCGACTCGGCCGAATTCGTTTCCGGCCGCGTAAGAGGACTTCGCGCATGAACTGGGCTTGGGCCACGTCGCTCGATCACATCTGGCGTTCGGCAGCGTTTCCCATGTGGCTGACGCTGGCGGCTGCGGGCTTCTTTGGACTGATCGTGTTGATCACGCTGGTGCGCGCCGAGAAATCGGTCGCCAACGGCGCGCTGACGGTTATCACGCTGCTCGCCGTCGGAATTGCGGTCGCCTCGACCTTGCGCGGATATGGTCCGGCCGGCGCGCACGGCATGATCGAAAATCGGTCCTCGCAGGTCACGACCGCGATCAGTCTGCCGGCGCTGGCCTGTATCGACGACATTGCCGGCGAGGCGGTGGAGCAGGCCTGCGAGAAGGTGCTGTTCGGCTCGGCGGAATCGACTGCCGCTGCCGTCAATCACATGGCTGCGATGGTCACGCGCCTGATTTCGCTCGGCGATGCCGCCACTGCGCAGCGCTCCATGACCCCCGAGACGCAGACGTTGCGCCGGGCGGTCGAGCACGACCGCTATGGGCTCGTTGCGCAGGTGTTGCTGGCACGGGACCGCTGCACGCCGACGGAATGTCCCGCCTACCGGTCTCTGACCGACAACCACCAGATCATCACCAATATGGACGAGCACACCTATGACGCGCTGGTTGCGCGCTACGCTCCGTCCTGGAACGCGCCGCCGGTCGCGACCGCGCTGGCTGCGCCGAGCAGCATGATGGGCGCATCCGTGCCGACCGGGCGGCCCACCAATGCCGAGTTTCCAAGCGCCGCCAACACGCCGCCGGTGAGCATCATGACGCCGGAACCGGGGACCGGAACTGGCGCGGCTGGATCGCGCTCGCCGCCGCCTGCGGCGGACAAGGCGAACGCAGCCATCCCGCCGCGCCCGTCGACGCAGACCGGGGCCGCGCCGACGGCATCGCTGGCGCCTTCACCTCCGCCCGATGCGGCAAAGGGCAAGAAAACCGCGGCAAAAAAGCCGCCGGCCGCGCCAGCTAGCGCGCCTGTCCAGATTTCCCCAGGTGCGCAGCCGCCACCGGCGACGAACGATTGATCGCGGCTGGCGTTGCCGCTAGTTAAAACTCATGCCGCTACACATCCTCAAGCTTGCCGTCGGCTGCGACTCCGTGGCCGAGTTGAAACAATGGGTCGCCGAGCGGATGAAGACCGCGAAGAAAAACGGTCTTCCGCAGCGCCATATCCACACCACCAGGATGACGCCGAAGCGAACCGAGGAGATCCTCTCCGGCGGTTCACTTTACTGGGTCATCCGCGGCGAAATCGCCGCGCGTGAAAAGATCATCGGCATCGAGCCGTTCCGCGACAAGGACGGCATCGGGCGTTGCCGGATCGTGATGCAGCCCAAGGTGATCGCGGTCTCGCCGCGGCCGATGCGTCCGTTCCAGGGCTGGCGCTATTTCACCGATGACTCGGTGCCATCAGATCTCGGCAAGGCGACCGCCGGCAGCGTCGCGGCCATGCCGGAGCCGATGCGGCGCGAGTTGCGCGATCTCGGACTCCTTTAGCCTAAACCGCCATGTTGTCGATCAGCCGGGTCGTGCCAAGCTTGGCGGCGACCAGGATGCGCAGCGGACCGTCCTTGATCGAGGCGACCGGCGCCAGCGTCTCGGCATGGCGCACTTCCAGATAATCCAGGGCAAAACCGGCTTGCCGGATGATCTCGGTGCCGGCCGCAAGTGCGGCGGCAAGCTCCGCACCGCCGCGCAGCCGCGCCGCGCATTCCTTCATGGCGCGGAACAGTTCCGGCGCCACGCGCCGCTCATCCGCCGAAAGGTAGACATTGCGCGAGGACATCGCGAGACCGTCGCGCTCGCGTACGGTCTTTGAGCCGATCACCTTGACGCCCAGGTCGAGGTCGCGGGACATCTGCGTGACGACGCGCAGCTGCTGGAAATCCTTCTCGCCGAAAATCGCAACGTCAGGGCGGCATTGCGTGAAGAGCTTGCCGACGACGGTTGCCACGCCGCCGAAGAAATGCGGCCGGAACCGGTCTTCCAGCCCGGCCGTCGCCGGACCCTCCGGCACGATGCGGGTGGCAAAGCCGTCCGGGTACATGATCTTCACGTCGGGATGCCAGACGGCGTCGACGTCCTCGGCGGCAAGCCTGGCGATGTCAGCCTTCCAGGTTCGCGGGTAGGAGCCGAAATCTTCCGTCGGTGCGAACTGCGTCGGGTTGACGAAGATCGAGACGATCACCCGTTTGGCGCGGCGCTTTGCCAGGCGGACCAGCGACACATGCCCGTCATGGAGTGCACCCATGGTTGGAACAAGCGCGACGGTGCCTTTCCTGGTGCGAAAGTTGTCGACAGCGCGGCGCAACACAGGAAGCGTTCGGAGAATCATGGGGTTTCGTGACATCTTGGTTCGATCAGTTGGAGCTGGAGTTGGAGCCGGCTTGGCGCAGCGCAGACGCCCGAGAAGGGAGGACCGACACTACCAAGTCCGACGCTTGAGCGCCAAGCGCGCAGACCAATGCGTCGGCTTGCCTCAGCTTCGATTGTGGGATGGGTCACAGATCGCGCGGGGCTTGCATGGGTTCATTCATGATTAAAGCAGTCGATCAGCAATTCGAGAGCGTTAGCGCGCATTTCGCTTGACCGCGGACGCGCGTGATTTGAAGATATCTACAGGGGTCGACAAATGCTGGTTCAGGCTAGCCAAGGACAATCCGGCTCGGCGCATGTCGTGGTGCTGGGCAACGAGAAGGGTGGTTCGGGTAAATCGACCACCGCCCTGCATATTGCCGTTGCCCTGTTGAAGGCCGGCCAGCGGGTGGCCACCATCGATCTCGACTGCCGCCAGCAGAGCTTTACCCGCTACATCAGCAACCGCGGCGCCTGGGCGCGCCGGACCGGCGTCGACCTCGAACTGCCAGTGCACCGCTGCATCAAGCTCGGCGAGACCATGCAGATCGCCGACAACGAGAATACCGAGCTGCAGCAATTCATGGACGCGGTCAGCGCCGTGGAGCGGACCTTCGACTTCATCGTGATCGATACGCCGGGCAACGACAGCTATCTGATGCGGCTCGCACATTCGATGGCCGACACGCTGGTCACGCCGATCAATGACAGCTTCCTGGATTTCGACGTGCTCGGCACGGTCGATCCGCAGACCTACGCGGTAACCGGCGAGAGCCATTACGCCGAGATGGTGCGCGATACCCGCCGCAAGCGCCGGCAGCTCGACGGCGCCACCACCGATTGGATCGTGGTGCGCAACCGCCTGTCCATGATCGGCTCGCGCAACAAGCAATTGGTGGCCGACGGCCTCAAGGAGCTGTCGTTCCGGCTCGGCTTCCGCTCGATCGACGGTTTTGCCGAGCGCGTCGTCTACCGTGAGTTCTTTCCGCGCGGCCTGACCGCGCTCGACGATATCGACGAAACCACCCTCGGCACCAAGCCGAACCTCGGCCACGTTACCGCGCGGGAAGAGGTGACGAGCCTGCTGCGCCAGCTCAAGCTGCCGCTCGATGAACGCGGGCGCAGGCGGGCGGCGAACCGGGCTGAGTGGTTCACCCAGGTCGACAAGCCGCTCGAGTTCCACGACATTCTGGGCGCCTAGGCGCCACCGCAGACACGGCATTTCCCGACTTGCGCCGGGCTTCCGGCGCTTATCTCGCTTTTTATGGCCGATTTTTACGCCGATTTTACCCAAGATTTGAACCGGCCCTTGATTGGTCGCCTCTCAAGGTGAGAACCGCGCTGCTGCCGGTATTACGCAACTGCGTAAGAACTAGGTGCGGCGCACAACGATCAGGCGGTCAATACACAACTTTTAGTCTTCCTGTCACGTGGCCGTGACGTATATTAAGGGAATAAGACGGTCACAGAACCGGGCGACTGCAGCAAGGGCCGAAGGCCTATTTCCGAGGAAGACGATGAAACGGGGAATTGCGGTTTTGCTTTCGGTCGGCGCGCTTGTCTCGCTCGCTTACTTCACCGCGAGCAAATGGGCGATCAGCCACCAGTCCATCACGTTCTATGACGCCGAGCGTGACAATCGTCCGGTCGCCGTCGATGTCGCCGTTCGCCGCGACAAGGAAATGCAGGCCGATGCCGGCATGCTGAAGCTGCCGGTTGCGATCCTCAACCACGGCAACACCGTCAAATATACCGAATACTCCTTCATCGCGAACATCATGGCTGCGCGCGGCTACCTCGTGATCAGCATCCAGCACGATTTGCCGACGGATGCGCCGATGGTGACCAAAGTGGGTGAGCTCTATGTCGGCCGCCTGTCGCAGATCGAACGCGGTGTCGCCAACATCAGATTCGCCGTCGCGCAGATGCGCAGCGTGCAGCCCAACGCCGACTATGACCATCTCACCGTAGTCGGACATTCCATGGGTGGCGACATCACGATGTACTTCGCCAAGCAATATCCGGACGAGGTGAAGAAGGTCGTGACACTCGACAATCTGCGCGTGCCCTTCGTCACCTCGGGCAAGTTCAAGATCCTCTCCTTCCGCTCGCACGATCCGGTGTTCAAGGCTGACCCCGGCGTGGTGCCGAGCTCGGATGAATGCGAGAAGGACGGCATCACCGTCGTCAACACCAACTTCCAGCACAACGACATGCGCGACACCGGCTCGGAAGAGGCCAAGTCGTCGATCCAGAACATGCTGGACAAGTTCCTCGCCGATACCGACGACTCCAGCGACGTTTCGCCAGTGACGGCGAGCGCACAGCGGCTGGTGGACCCGGGGCCGGTCACTCCCTATGTACCGACAGGCAAGGAGCCGAAGCCGGCAAAGGCGCTGACCCACTAGAACGCAGCGTCCCCGGCTGGCAGCCACGGGCGAGTGCCAATGCCGGGTGAACCCACCAAATCCGACCGCAGCGATGTGGCGTCGTCGAAAGGCGACGGCCAATCGCTGCCGGAAACCAAATCCTCAACGACCGACGAGATCGCTGCCTTCGTTGCGAAAGCGCGCGCGATGTCGCCACACGCCGCCGGCGCAAAGGGGCGGCTGGTATTCGCGCTCGATGCCACCATGAGCCGGCAGCCGACCTGGGACATGGCGTGTGCACTGCAGGCCGACATGTTTCGCGAAGCGGCCTCGCTTGGCAGTCTCGATATCCGCCTGGTCTATTATCGCGGCCTGAACGAATGCCGCGCGAGCTCCTGGATTTCCGACAGCGCGCATCTTGCCAAGCTGATGGCAAAGATCGATTGCCGCGGCGGCAATACCCAGATCGGCAAGGTGCTTTCCGAGGCGAGGCGCGAGGCGGTGGCCTCCTGCGTGCGCGCCGTGGTGTTTGTCGGCGACGCCATGGAGGAGAAGGTCGACGAGCTCTGCGCCAAGGCCGGTGAGCTTGGCTTGCTCAAGGTGCCGGTCTTCATGTTCCAGGAGGGAGATGATGAGACGGCCGAGCAGGCGTTCCGTGAGATCGCACGGCTGACGGGCGGGGCGTGGTGCAAATTCGATCCGGGCGCGGCGGCGCAGCTTCGCGAGCTGTTGCGCGCGGCGGCAGCCTATGCGGCCGGCGGTCGCGAGGCGCTGAAGCGGCTGTCGGCGAGCGAAAGCGGTGCCGCCAAATTGCTCGGCCAGATGAAGTGATCCCTGCTTTTTGACGACAGCCCGTTTATATAGAGCGCATGCCCACACTGATCGCAGGCGCCGTTGCCGTCATCGTCCTCTATCTGCTCTTGCAGATGTTCCGCGCCGCCAATCCCGCGGTGCTCGCGCGCGCCATCAAGATCGTTGGCGGCGTGGTTTCACTCGCGATCGCCGCGTTCGTCGGCTTGCGGGGCGAACTCTTCGTCGCCATTCCGCTCGGCGTCTTCGGCGCCGGGCTGCTCGGCTGGGCGCCGTTCGGCTCGACCGGCTTCGGCAAGATATTTTCCGGCTTCAATAGCGGCCGTTCGGCCGGGCAGACCTCGCAGGTCCGCTCGCAATTCATCGAGATGATGCTCGACCACGACACCGGCCAGCTCGCCGGGCGTTTTGTGGCCGGGCCCCAAGCCGGCCATTCGCTGGACGAGTTCGACCTGCCGCAGCTCGCGGCGATGATCCCGAACTTCGACGCGGAAAGCGTCGCCCTACTTGAAAGCTATCTGGACCGCCGGTTTCCCGCTTGGCGTGAGAACGCGCAGCGAAATTCGGCAGGGGGGCAGCGCCGCGCGGCGGCGAGCGGCAAAATGACGGACGAGGAAGCCTATCAGATCCTTGGCCTGCAGCCGGGAGCGAACCGGGACGAAATCGGCCGGGCGCACCGAACCCTCATGAAGAAATTGCATCCCGACCAAGGGGGGTCGACGTACCTCGCTGCCCGGGTAAACGAGGCCAAGGATACTCTGCTTCGCACGCATCAAGACTGACTCCGGCAACGCCCGTAAACGCTACTGACCGAGAGCCGCTTCTGCCCGAACTCTGCCAAGACGCCTGCTGTCGCCCGCCGTTGTTCCGGCCTGGTCGATCTTTCCCCGTCAAAAACTTTTAACCGCAAATTCTTGACGAGAGGTTTGCAGGACTGGGGCGTGGGGAGGGAGATCATTCCCGAACAACAAAAAACCCGCGACTTCCGAGAAGCGCGGGTTTTTTCTGTTCGCTGGCTAATTCAGCTAGTTGTGCGCGGTCATGCAGGGAATGTCGGAGCGGCGCAGCGCCCGGCACACCGCTTCCGCCTGGTCGCGCTCGAGGCCGGCAAAGCGGGCGCGGTAGAGCTTGCGGTTATCCTTGGCGATGACGGGCTCTGTGAACGGATCGGCCTTGCTGAGCAGGCCGCGGGCGCCACTGCGGGCGGCTTCGATCCGCTTCTGGGCTTCATCCTCGCTCTCGAGCGCGCCGACCTGGACGATCCAGCCGGTGTGAACGACAGCCGGCTTGGCAGGGCTGCTCAAGGCTTGGCTGTTCACCTCCACCGCTTGCACTTGGACGGGAGGCTGCGGGGCAGCAGCGGGGGCCGGGGCGGCGTTGGCCATAATCTGCGGCGCCGGGGCGGGGGCCGGAGCTTGGACCGCCTGGACCGGAGCCGGGCTCACAGCGACGCTGGAAGCCGGCAGTACGCCGAGGATGCCGTTACCAGTGCCGTGGCCGGCCGGTTGCGGCGGCAGCTCCGAGCGCATCGCCGGCGGCTGGTATTCGCCATGACTCTGCAGGATCTGGCTCTGCTCGATCTGGCTCTGCTCGATCTTGCCTTCCGAAGCGCGGGCCATGACGGCGCTGGAGGTCTCCGGCACGTTGGCGCTGGCCGGCGGGATCGAACTCGTGATCGGGGCGGCGGGCTGCGCCGTGCTCGCCGAGGCGAGTTTCGTGGGGCCTGCCTTGACCTGAACCGTCTTCACCCGGACCGGCTTCATCGGCTCGGAAGAGCCCGGAACCAGCGCCATCGGCTGGCTCTGGATCACGCCCGAGGTCATCGGGGCCGGGTCGACCTTAGCGTCGACCTTGGTTTGGCTGGCAAGGACTTGGCTGCCAGCACGGCTCGGGGGAACGGCTGCGGTGGCTTGCGCCATCGCCGCGGTCATCTTGGCGAGCGGCATCGAACGCATCGCGGGCGCCGTTTGCCCGGCGGCGGGCTCGCGGGCAGGTTGGGCCTGAGCCATTTGCGGCGGCGCCGCATCCGGATCGGCATTGGCTACGTCGATATTATTGTCTTGTCCGTTGCGCTCGGTGATGGCGGCAACGGTGCGCGTGGTCGCGCCCTTGGTGATGTTTTCCGCCAGCAGGTTGCGCATGATGGCGTCGCGCGAACCGCCGCTGCGGCCGCCCATCACGACGCCGACCAGGAAGCGGTTGCCGCGGTGGATCGAGGTGATGAGGTTGAAGCCGGAGGCGCGGGTGTAGCCGGTCTTGATGCCGTCAACGCCATCGACGCTGCCGAGCAGGTGATTGTGGCCGGTGATGGTGTGGCCGTGGAAATTGAAGGCTGTGGTCGAGAAATAACGATAGTAGCGCGGGAAGCGATCCTGGATGGCGCGGCCGAGCGTCGACTGATCGCGGGCGGTGGTGACCTGCTCGTCGTTGGGCAGGCCCGAGGCGTTGCGATAGACGGTACGGCTCATGCCGAGCGCATGCGCCTTGCGAGTCATGATCTTGGCGAAATCGTCTTCATTGCCGCCGAGGAACTCACCGGCGACGACCGCGGCGTCGTTGGCCGAACGCGTGACCATGCCCTTGATGGCGTCTTCGACCCGAAGCGTTTGACCGGGGCGCAGGCCGAGCTTGGTCGGATCCTGGTCGGCGGCGTGCGCCGACACCGGCATTTCGGTGTCGAGGGTGATCTTGCCGGAGTCGAGGCGCTCGAACAGCAAATAGAGCGTCATCACCTTGGTGAGCGAAGCCGGATGGCGGAGCCCGTCGGGGCTCGCGGAATTCAGCACCGCACCGGAATTGCCGTCGATGATGATGGAGGAAAATTGCGGGCTATAGCTGCCACCGCTGTCGTCATCGTCGCTGGAATGATGCGCGTAGTGGCGATGATGGGAGTAGCGGCGGGCATCGGCGCTGCCAGTCGTCGCAACAACCGCTGCGGCGATGGTCACCAGCCCAAAAACGACAACTCGCACCTGGCGCGAGGGAGCCGATTTGTTGCGAAGCATGAATTCCCCGTCCCAGTTTCTGACTTGATCACCGGCCTGTGAGGCGAAATTGTGCCCGTGTTCCTGTGATCGTTCCCTGCCTGACCCCCTGTAAGGCCGCAGCTTTTGCGCGGCGTCCTGGGGTTCATGCTGCCATTCTAGCTAAGGTATTGTTCGCAAATGGCTTTTGTCCATTTGCGGGAAGCCGAACAAGTCCAGGAATCAGGTTAGGTGCCGAGAGTTGCCAAAACATTAAACAACCGTTGCGTAAATCCCCGGTCTTTACGGTAATTTTTCCGGTCATTTGTGCGTTGCACAAGATTCTTGCATTTTATTGTGCGTTGCACTATAAGGCAATCGAGCTTGAGAGCCGGGATTCTCCCGGCTGCGAGACAGTCTGGGAAAAGGAAATCCATCGATGTTCAAGGTTGAAGATATGCAAGGCTACGGCAAGGAGCAGTACGAGACCGCGGTTGCGCACGCGACCACGCTGCAGAATGGCCTTTCGGCGATCGTCAGCGCCTATGGCGACTACACCAAGAAGTCCTATGAGGACACCAAGTCCTTCGTGGAGAAGCTCTCGGGCGTGAAGTCGCTCGACAAGGCGCTCGAGGCGCAGAGCGAATACGCCAAGACCGCCTATGAGACCTTCGTTGCCGACTCGCAGAAGATTGCGGGCCTCTACGGCGATCTCGCCAAGCAGGCGTTCAAGCCGCTGGAAGGCGTGGTGGCGAAGTTCACGCCGGCCCACTAAGCGCTGCTGCAACCTTTAAATGAAAAAGCCCGGCTGTTGAAGCCGGGCTTTTTTTGTTTGCGCTCTTCTCGCGGCGTCTTACCGGGCAACCCTGAGCTTCGTGATCTCGACGCCGATCTGCTGAAACGCGCTGGCGATCTGGCTCGCCGACGTGAGCATGAAGAAGTGCGACGCGTCGGTGGCGCAGGCAGGCAGCACCGGCGATACGCCGTCGGTGCCGCTGGTGTCGATCTGCACCGTGAAGATGGTTACGCCGGTTGCCTTTATGTTCGAGCATAGCATCTTCATGCGGGCATCAACTTGAGCGCCAGTCCCGTTTTGTCCGGTGCCGCTCCAGCGGTTCAGAGTGTTCAAGCCGTCGGTGAAGAGGATGATGATGTGCTGATATTGCTTGGTCGAATCTTCGGCAGGTGCGTTCAGCGGCGACTGCTGCAGCAACGATAGCCAGCCCCATTGCAGACCGATGGTTTGGTTGGTGCCGCCGAGGGGAGACATCTGGTTGATGGTGTTGTTGATGTTTGTCCAGTTGTAGGTGAGCGGCAGGACGGTCGCCGCCGGGCAGCTCGCGTCCTGGTCGGCAGGGAACTCGGTCGACTGCGAGCTCGGCGCGGTAGACGAGACGTCGTTGCTCTGGTCACGATCGGTGACGCAGCCGTTCCATTTCGACTTGTTCGTGCTCGGTGTGTGGCTCCAGGTGTAGCCATGGCCCTTGCACTGAGCCATCGTCGGCTCGGAAAGAGCGCCGCTGCAATACGCGTTTCCAACCGTGGAATCATACATATCCCAGCGCAGCCAGCTTGCGCCGCTATTGCTCGTGCCGACGTTGACGTCGACTTCGAAGGGAACGACGGAGATGTAGACGTCGCCACTGTTCTTGGCGAGCCCGGAGAGCTGCGTGACGAGATTCTTCGCGGCCGATTGCAGCGCACCGATCTTGTTGTCGTCGGCCATAGAGCCGGTGTTGTCGAGCACCAGTGCGACGCGCAAAAGTTGGGTTCCCCAGGTCGCGGTGGAACTCGCGCTGAAGCCCATGTTGGGGAAGCCAACGACCTTCATGAAATCGGTGGCGATCGAGCCGGAGGCGTTGATCTGCACCGTCGAGCCGGTGGTGCCGCTGCCGACGGTATAATTCGAGGTGATCGTGATGCCGCTCGCTTCCTTGTTGGTGTAGAGCGCGGTGAAGTAGGCCTGCGCCTTCGCGCTGACCTGCGCGGTGGTAATGGTGCCTGCCGACAGGTCCTTGGACACCATCAGCGCGGCGGAATCGAGTGCGGCTTGCATGGAGGTACGCGCCATGTTGGCACGGCTGTAGTCGACCGCCGCCCCGATAAAGGTGATGAGCGGCACCACCACGATGCCGAAGATGATCGCAACATTGCCGTCCGTTGCGCCCGCAAAGCGGCGCAGGAGGCCGAGCAATTTCGGCGATTGGCGCGACATGACACACACCCTTATCTTTTTGATGCCGCAATCTGGGGGTGTGGCCCTCAATGCTTGGTAAATCAGTTCTGAGAAAACTGGGTCGAACCCGCGTCAAATTAGCTTTTGGCCGCCAGAGCCGTTTCTATCCTCAACAGGCCCTAAACCGGCCCTGACATTGTTTTGTCAAAACGGCGGGAATTGATTAACCTAATGGGATCGCCGGGCCGGGAATCGGCCCCTCGCAAGGCGTGTTGGGATGGCCCAATACCGCGCTTGCGCAGGGCTGGGGTCTGACCCATATTCTACGCTATCGATCCGGACGGGGTCGGGCCGGCCGGAATGAGCGATCTGGAACGATGGGAAGCCACGATGGCTCCGGCAGGAGAGCATCCACTGGCCGCCGTCCGGTTTCCCATGGGGATATCAAATACGTTTGCCATGTCGCAATTGACGTTCAGCTTTGACTCACGAGCCGCTGCCGCGACAGGTCGGCTGCGCCCTCGAATGGGCAATGACGAAAATCGCTCCACCGGTCCGTCCGGGCCCACGACTTCCGTCATCACCAAGGTCAAGCCGAAGACCAAGCGGCCGAATCTCTATCGCGTTTTGATTCTGAACGACGATTACACGCCGATGGAATTCGTCGTCCATGTTTTAGAGAAGTTCTTCCAGAAGGACGTGGAGGCCGCCACCAAGATCATGCTTCACGTGCATCATCATGGCATCGGCGAGTGCGGCGTGTTCACCTACGAGATCGCCGAGACCAAGGTGACGCAGGTGATGGATTTCGCGCGCAAGCACCAGCATCCGCTGCAATGCGTGATGGAAAAGAAGTAGCTGCACGCCGGAAAAATACGGGTCTGCTGTCTTCGCCCGCCCGAATGGGAACGGGTTTTGCATCGAAAATGCGGTCAACGCGTTGGTACGCAAGTCGCGGAACCGGTCTTCCGCGACGGCTGGGTATAACTATATGTGACAAAGGTTGTTGTTGCACCACGGGGCAACGGCGATCATGATGGCCGGGGGCCAAGAGGACACGAATGCCGACTTTTTCGCAGAGCCTAGAACAATCCCTGCATCGTGCGCTGGCGATTGCTAACGAGCGTCATCACCAATATGCGACGCTCGAACATCTGTTGCTGTCGCTGATCGATGACTCCGATGCAGCGGCGGTGATGCGGGCTTGCAGCGTCGATCTCGACAAGCTGCGCACGAGCCTCGTCAATTATCTCGAAACCGAATTCGAAAATCTGGTCACGGACGGGGCGGATGACGCCAAGCCGACGGCCGGTTTCCAGCGCGTGATCCAGCGCGCCGTCATCCATGTGCAGTCGTCCGGTCGCGAGGAAGTGACCGGCGCCAACGTCCTGATCGCGATCTTCGCCGAGCGCGAGAGTCATGCCGCCTATTTCCTGCAGGAGCAGGACATGACGCGCTATGACGCGGTCAACTACATCAGCCACGGCATCGCGAAGCGGCCGGGCGTCTCCGAAGCGCGGCCCGTGCGCGGCGTCGACGAGGAGACCGAGACCAAGGGTAACGACGACGCCAAGAAGAAGGGCGAAGCGCTCGAGACCTATTGCGTCAACCTTAACAAGAAGGCCCGTGACGGCAAGATCGATCCGGTCATCGGCCGCAATTCCGAAATCAACCGCGCCATCCAGGTGCTCTGCCGCCGGCAGAAGAACAATCCGCTGTTCGTCGGTGAAGCCGGCGTCGGCAAGACCGCGATCGCTGAAGGGCTCGCCAAGCGCATCGTCGACAGCGAGGTGCCGGAAGTCCTGGCGGCTGCGACCGTGTTCTCGCTGGACATGGGAACGCTGCTCGCGGGCACGCGTTACCGCGGCGATTTCGAGGAGCGGTTGAAGCAGGTCCTGAAGGAACTGGAGGCGCATCCGAACGCCATCCTGTTCATCGACGAGATCCACACCGTGATCGGGGCAGGGGCCACCTCCGGCGGCGCCATGGATGCGTCGAACCTGCTCAAGCCCGCGCTCGCTTCGGGCACGATCCGCTGCATGGGCTCGACCACCTACAAGGAATACCGTCAGCACTTCGAGAAGGACCGCGCGCTGGTGCGGCGCTTCCAGAAGATCGACATCAACGAGCCGACGGTCGAGGACGCGATTGCGATCCTCAAGGGCCTCAAGCCGTATTTCGAGGACTATCATCGCCTCAAATACACCAATGAGGCGATCGAAGCTGCGGTGCAGCTCTCCTCGCGCTACATCCACGACCGCAAGCTGCCGGACAAGGCGATCGATGTGATCGACGAGTCAGGTGCGGCGCAGATGCTGGTCTCCGAGAACAAGCGCAAGAAGACCATCGGCATCAAGGAAATCGAGACCACGATCGCGACCATGGCGCGGATTCCGCCAAAGAGCGTGTCGAAGGATGACGCCGAGGTGCTCAAGCATCTCGAGCAGACCTTGAAGCGCGTCGTGTTCGGCCAGGATAAAGCCATCGACTCGCTGTCGGCCTCGATCAAGCTGGCGCGCGCCGGCTTGCGCGAGCCGGAGAAGCCGATCGGCTGCTACCTGTTCTCGGGCCCCACCGGCGTCGGCAAGACCGAAGTCGCAAAACAGCTTGCCGCCTCGCTCGGCGTGGAGCTGCTGCGCTTCGACATGTCCGAATACATGGAGCGGCACACGGTGTCGCGCCTGATCGGCGCGCCTCCCGGCTATGTCGGCTTCGACCAGGGCGGCCTGCTCACCGACGGCGTCGACCAGCATCCGCATTGCGTGGTGCTGCTCGACGAAATCGAGAAGGCGCATCCTGATCTCTACAACGTGCTGCTCCAGATCATGGATCACGGCCGTCTCACCGACCATAACGGCAAGCAGGTCAACTTCCGCAACGTCATCCTGATCATGACCACGAATGCGGGCGCCGCCGACCTTGCAAGGCAGGCGTTCGGGTTCACCCGCAACAAGCGGGAAGGCGACGACCACGAGGCGATCAACCGGCAGTTCGCACCCGAGTTCCGCAACCGGCTCGATGCGATCGTGTCGTTCGCGCACCTCAATGCCGATGTCATCGGCATGGTGGTCGAGAAGTTCGTGCTTCAGCTCGAGGCGCAGCTTGCCGACCGCGACGTCACCATCGAGCTGTCCGAGCCCGCCAAGGCCTGGCTGATCCAGCACGGCTATGACGAGCAGATGGGCGCCCGCCCGATGGCGCGGGTGATCCAGGAGCACATCAAGAAGCCGCTGGCGGACGAGGTGCTGTTCGGCAAGCTCAAGGGCGGCGGCCATGTCCGCGTTGTGCTGGTCAAGGACGAGGCTGATGGAGAGCCGGCGAAGGAGAAGATCGGCTTCGAGTTCGTCGAAGGCCCGGTCACGCCGAAGCCGGAAAAGCTGCCGGTGTCGCGCAAGCGCAAGCCGCCGAAGCCGAGCGGCCCCAACGGGGGCGGCGGCTCCAGGGGCCCGGCCTCGAAGGGACCGCTGGTCAAGGCGTGAGCGACTGTTCAATCGAAATAGGGAAGGCCGGCTTGGTTAAGCCGGCCTTCTTTTTTGTGCTCTCAGTCTATTCGCCCCTCAGGCGCTGACCGTCATGGATGCGTACCCGTTCGGCGCCGCGCCGGCCGGTCTCCGACAATCGGAGCATGCTGAGACAGGCCCCCAGCGTCGCGAAACCGACGCCTGCGAGCAGCGATACCTGCGTACCTTCGTCGGGCCAGCGTGCAAGGAACAGCGCGACCAGCGCGGCGCCCGTCGTCTGGCCCAGGAGCCGTGCCGTGCCAAGCATCCCGCTGGCGCCGCCCGAGCGTTCGCGCGGGGCGGCAGCGATCATGGTGCGGTTATTGGGGGTCTGGAACAGGCCGAAGCCGGCGCCGGCCAGCGCCATCCGCCAGACCACGTCGATCACGGCAGGGCTCGCCGGCAGAAGGGCGAGCGAGCCGAGCCCGAACGCGAACAACAGGAGCCCAATCCCGCCCAGCAGTCCTGCGGGATATCGTTCGACCAGCCGCCCGGCGATTGGTGCTGCGATCGCAACCGCAAGCGGCCACGGCGTGATCAATAGCCCCATCTCCACGGCCGAATAGCCGAAGCGCTGTTGCAGATAGAAGGGAATGGCGACGAAGGCGAGCATCTGGGCGCAGAACGAAGCTATCGAGGTCGCGATCGACAGCGCAAAGATGGGAATGCGCAGCAGGTCGACCGGTAGCAGGGGCGGTTCAGTCATGTGCGTCTCACGCCAGATCAGCGTGGCACCCGCGATCAATGCGACCGCGAACTGCGCCAGCCAGGTCACGACCGGCTCGCCATGGCCGACGCTATCGATGGCGGCGATGCCGACGCCGAAGGTCACGGCGCTCAGGCCTGCGCTTTGCCAGTCGAAGGCGTGATCAGCTGGGTTGGTGTGGGGCAGGCAGCGCCAGCCAAGCGCCAGCGCGGCGATGCCGAGCGGCACGTTGATGGCAAACAGAAACGGCCAGGTCGCCACGGCCAGGATGCCGGCCGCAACCGTCGGGCCGACGGCAGCCGAGACCGCGACCACCATCGCATTGATACCGATGCCGCGGCCGAGCTGTACCCGTGGATAGGTGTAACGCACCAGCGCGGCGTTGACGCTCATGATGCCGGCCGCGCCAAAACCCTGGATGATCCGCGCTACCGTGAGCAATACCAGAGTGTGCGCCAGCGCGCAGAACGCGGAGGCCAACGTGAACAGCAACAGTCCTGCGAGATAGACGCGCCGATAGCCGATGATCTCGCCGAGGGAGGCCAGCGGCAAGAGCGAGATGGTGATCGCAAGCTGATAGCCGTTGACGATCCAGATCGAGAAGGAGGGGCTCGCGTTGAGATCGACGGCAATTGTCGGCAGCGCCACATTGGCGATGGCGCCGTCGATGACAGACATCGTGATGCCGAGCGCAATCGTCAGGATAGCCCAATAGCGCTGTGGCAGCGGCAGGCCGTCGGCATGTTCGACAACGGTGTCCGGCATCTTCCGCGGCATGATCAGATGATTCCTGCGCTGCGATAGCGGCTACAGCGCAAACCGGGCAGGGTGATGGAGGTTCCAACAGCCGCGTGGATGGTATGCGCGAGCGACAATCCGGCCTTATTGGCCGATCGCCCACTCCACGATGCCGGCCGCATCGCTGCCTACTCGGGCTTTCCAGGCCGCGACGGGACCGCTTGCCGCCTTCCTCAGGGCTTCGTTCACGGAGGCGGGCGCGCTGTCGGCGATATGGACGCCGTTCTCGCGCATGCGCGCGTAATTCTCGTTCGTTCTGTGTGCCAACAGCTCGAACTGGCGCTGTTCGGTTTCCGCGGCCGCGGCCAGCACCTGGCTCTGGGTCGCTTGCGGAAGTGCGGCGAACAGCTCGGTGCGAACGAAGGCCAGCGAGACCGGCATCGCATAATTGATCGGCGTGAAGTAGGGCAAGAAATCCCACAGCTTGCGCCCCGCGCCGCCGTCGCCCGAGGTGAGGAATGCGTTGAGCCTATGCTCTTTCAGGCCCGCGATCGCCGCGTCCATCGGCAGGAATTGCGCGTTCGCGCCGGCCGCGCGCATGATTTCGGTCGAGCTGTCGTCGTAGGTCCGCAGCGACAGGGTTGGAAGGTCATCGGCTCCCGCGAGCGGACGATCCGACCACAGGCCGGTCGACGGCCAGATCGTGAGATAGAGCAGCGTCAGTCCTTGCGCGGCGAACGCCTTCTCATATAGCGGCCGCGCGCGGGCATTGGCGGTATGTGCGACCTCGATCGATTGCATGACAAAGGGCAGCGTCGGCAGGCCAAATATCGCGTTCAGGGAAGAAAGCGCGCCGGCAAAGGCATCGCCGCCGGCAATACGTCCATCGAGCGCCGCGCGCGGCATGTTGCCCGAGGTGATCTTCAGCTCATTGTCGAACGCCGGCGTCGCCGTGACGAAGCTATCGGTACGCTCGGCGACAAGCTTTGCGAAGGTGACGAGGCCAATTCCGGAGATGTTGTTCTCCGGATATTCGGTGGTCATCCGCCACGTCACCTGCGCTACCGCCGGAACAGCCGACAGCATCAGCACCGCGGTGCAGAGGAACGCCGCGGCGCTTCGGATCAATTTGGAGAGGGGAGGCACGTAGAAGAGAAGGACAAACCGCATGCCGACCACTGTCCGCATTCCCGCGTCGCGGTCAACGCCAACGATGGGCTAAATTTGGCCAATTTTCAGACTTCACCGCGCTGCGACAATGAGGACCACGCGATCAAATCCATTTCAGTTTCGCAAAGCGGCGCGACGACGTACGGTACTGAGCGAGCTGATCCCGCCGACCTGGTCAACGGGCCCGCATATCTTCGCTCATTGCTCCGAGGCCGAGTTGACGAGAAGTCGACGCAAACTGAGAGGGCAGTCCCATGACGATAAGGCCGGATCCCACGTTCTACCCATCGCCCAGGCTTGCGATGGAAGCTCCGCCGGAAAACTTCGCCTACACCTTGCTGCTGAGCCCGGATTTCTCCAGGCCCGATGCATTGGCTGTCATCGACACAAAGCCGGCTTCGCCAACTTACGGTCAGGTCGTTCACACCCTCACCATGCCGAACAAAGGCGACGAGTTTCATCATTTCGGCTGGAATGCCTGCTCGTCGGCATTGTCGCCGCTTGCCGGCCACGCCTTCGTCGAGCGACGCTATCTCGTCATTCCGGGACTGCGATCTTCCCGCATCTACATCGTGGATACAAAACCCGATCCGGCCAAACCGCAGATCCACAAGATCATCGAGCCTGAGGAAGTGTTCAGGAAGACCGGCTACTCGCGGCCGCATACGATCCATTGCGGTCCCGAAGGCATTTACGTCAGCACACTGGGCGGTGGAGGGAAGGACGGCACCGATGGACCGCCCGGCATCTTCATCATGGATTGCGAGACGTTCGAGGTGCTCGGGCGCTGGGAAATCGATCGCGGCCCGCAGAAGCTGCATTATGATTTCTGGTGGAACTTGCCGCGCGACTACATGGTGAGCAGTGAATGGGCGCTGCCGCCGCAGTTCGAGAAGGGGATTGTTGCGGAAGACCTTCTCGCCAACAAATACGGCCACCGGCTCCATTTCTGGAACTTGAGGGAGCGGCGTCACGCACAAACCATCGATCTCGGCGCCAACCATCAGATGGCGCTGGAGGTGCGGCCCGCACACGATCCGGTTCGCGAGCATGGCTTCGTCGGTGTCGTGGTCGATACGACCAATCTGGAAGCGTCCATCTGGACGTGGTGGCGCGAAGACGGAAAATTCCACGCCGAGAAGACGGCGGCAATCCCACCCGAGCCTGCGCCAAAGGAGAAGCTGCCGCCGCTTCTGCAAGGGTTTGGCGCTGTGCCGCCGCTGGTGTCCGACATCGACCTCTCGATGGATGACCGGTTTCTCTACGTGTCCTGCTGGGGCACCGGCGAGATGCGCCAGTACGACGTCAGCGATCCCAGAAAGCCAAAGCTTGCGGGGTCCGTGCACATCGGAGGCATCGCTCGCCGCACGGCGCATAGCAATGGCAAGCCCTTTGCGGGTGGCCCGCAGATGGTCGAGATCAGCCGGGACGGCAAACGGGTCTACTGGACCAACTCGCTTTATTCAACGTGGGATGACCAGTTCTATCCGGACGGGGTGCCGGGCGTCGAAGTCATGGCCGAGGTCGGACCAAATGGCGGGCTCGAGCTCAACAAGGATTACTTCGTGGCCTTCCCGGACGGATACCGCGCCCACCAAATCCGGCTCGAGGGCGGCGACTGTTCGACGGATTCATTCTGCTACCCGTCGGCCCATCATTGAGCGGGGCAGAGTGGACGCCGGCATTGCTCTGGCTGGCGGTGATCGCAAGCGGCCTCTATCACGGGATCAATCCGGGAATGGGCTGGCCGCTCGCGGTTTCCGCAGGTCTGATGCAGGGAAGTCCGCGCGCCCTGTTCGCGGCGCTTTGGCCGCTCTCGGTCGGGCATCTCCTGGCATTGCTGCTGATGTTCCTGCCATTCGCGATGTTGCTTGCGATCGTGCAGTGGCAACGTCCGATCCAGATCGCGGCCGCTCTCCTCGTCATCGCGTTCGGAATCTACCGGCTGTTTCAGCGTCGCCATCCGCGAGCGCTGGCGAGAATACCGCCGACGCAACTAGGAATCTGGTCGTTTGCGATCGCGATCGCGCACGGGGCCGGATTGATGCTGGTGCCGATCTATCTGGGTCTATGCGCGACGCCCGCCTCAGGTCGGGAAATGGCGGGCCCTCCAGTCGAGGCAAACCTCGGCATGGCCGCATTAGTCGCCTTGGTTCATGTCGTCGCGATGATCGCCGCTGGTGGACTCTTGGCGTGGCTGGTCTATCGCTATCTCGGCCTGAAATTCGTGGCGCGGAGTTGGTTCAATCTGGAGGCGACCTGGGCGGTCAGTCTCATCCTCGTTGGGGCCGTCACACTTGCGCTTAATCTCGTTACGTGGCGCTGAGATCGTGTCGCTTGGGGAATGCTCGGCTAATTTTCAGCCTTCGCCGAGCAGCTGGTTGATGCGGCGCTGAAGCTGGCGCTTCTTCTTCTCGCTGCGGCGCAGGCGCGCGTCGAGATCGCTCTCGGGGGCGTCGGTGATCATGGTGAGGAAGGCAAGGCCGACGCGGTTGGCCTGCCGCCAGATCGCGCGCGCGAGGTAGGAGCGGCCCTTGCGGGAGATGGTCAGGTTCACCTGTTCGGGAATTGGTTTCGCGGAATCGAACTCGACGCAGGCGCCGCTGTCGCTGAAATCGCGCACCACGCAATCCATCCTTGAGCCAGCCTGGTTGATTTCGGCCACGCCCCCGAGAAATACCTTGTCGCGCACGCTCTCGCGCCGATCCTGCATCGCTTCCTCCACCAATTTGAAAGGACTCTACGCGGCCTGCGCCGAATGAGAAGGCTGCGGGAACGCTGATGTCGCGTTAACGTAAATTAATCCGTACGGCTTTTCGGCAAAAGGCGGGCGGGTTTGCGGCGTGCGTTCGAGGCAGCGGCATCCTTAATGCGGCAGCTTGCTCTGCCGCCAGTCCCTGGGCGACATGCCGTAATGCTCGCGAAACACCCGGCCGAAATGCGATAGGTCGTTAAAGCCCCAGGCAAAGGCGATTTCGCTGACATGGCGATGCGCCAGCATCGGCGAGCACAGATCGCGCTCGCAATGCGCCAGACGCTCGGCCAGCACATGACGCTGGAACGAGGTGTTCTCATCCGAGAGCAGGTCGTTGACGTAGCGCGGCGATATCCTGAGCGCGGTAGCGGTGGTCGCAAGGCAGAGCTCGGGATCGGCGAGGTGGGCGCGAATATGCGCTTTCAGCCGATAGAGCAGCGCGGAACGATGGGTCGAGGAGGACAACGGCTGGCCGTCGAGCACCCCGCTCATGGCCATCGCGACCAGGTCTACGGCCTGCTCGGACAGGCGGATGCCATGCTCCGGGTCGATCCGATCGGCGCTCTGGCAAAGCTGATAGACGAAGTCATGCGCAAGCTTCTGTAGGGGGCGATCGCCGCCGAAGGCGATCGCGGTCAGGGCTTCCGTTCCCGCGATCCGCCGCCGCAGCATGTCGCGTGGCACCTGCAGGATCGTCTGCGTGAAGGCGTCGTCGAAATGCAGTTCGTAGGGACGCGTGGTGTCGTAGATCGCGAACTCGCCGGGGCGGATCAGGGTCTCGCGGCCGTCCTGCACGACGCCGCCGACGCCGTGCTTGCCGAGCGCGATCAGGAAAAATTCCTCATGCGCACGGGCGATCCGCGAAGGCGTGCGGAAGACGTGCTGGCGCTGTGAGGAGACTTCCGAACAGGTCGTCTGGCCAAGCTTTGCGCGTGTCACAGATCCGGCAAAGGTGCTGCCGAGATCGGACTTGCAGTCGAGCTGCACATAGACGTCGCAGACGATATCCTGCCAAAGCGCCAATCGCCGGCTTCCCGGCACGCCCTCTGTCGTGAACTGGATCGGCATCGTCCGCTCCCATCACATCGATGCTGCAAGTCATCACATCCGAACCGCGCCGCTGTGGGCCGCTTTTCGCGGCAGTCGAATTTTTGTTCCTTGGCAGTCGAGCGCACTCGTTCGCATCCCGGCAAAACAGACTGCATCGGACGTCGGCGCCGATCAACAGGAAACGTCCTGCCGGCCGCGCCGGGACAGGAAACGATGGAGGCTGCGATGGGACTGGAACATCCGAAATACCGGGTTGCGGTGGTACAGGCGGCGCCGGCATGGCTTGATCTGGACGCTTCGATCAAAAAGACCATTGCCTTGATCGAGGAAGCTGCCGCCAAGGGCGCCAAGCTGATCGCGTTCCCGGAGGCCTTCATCCCCGGCTACCCCTGGTACATCTGGCTGGATTCGCCGGCATGGGCGATCGGCCGCGGCTTTGTGCAGCGCTATTTCGACAACTCGCTCTCCTACGCCAGTCCGCAGGCGGAGAAGCTGCGCGAGGCGGTCCGCAAGGCGAAGCTCACGGCCGTGATCGGCCTGTCGGAGCGGGACGGCGGCAGCCTCTATCTCGCGCAATGGCTGATCGGTCCCGATGGCGAAACCATCGCTAAGCGCCGCAAGCTGCGGCCGACCCATGCCGAACGCACCGTCTATGGCGAGGGCGACGGCAGTGACCTCGCGGTGCACGAACGGTCGGACATCGGCCGGCTCGGCGCGCTATGCTGCTGGGAGCACCTGCAGCCGCTGTCGAAATACGCCATGTACGCCCAGAACGAGCAGGTCCATGTCGCGGCGTGGCCGAGCTTCTCGCTCTACGATCCCTTTGCGCCGGCGCTCGGCGCCGAAGTCAACAACGCCGCCTCGCGCGTCTATGCGGTCGAGGGCTCGTGCTTCGTACTGGCGCCGTGTGCGACCGTCTCGCAAGCCATGATCGATGAGCTCTGCGATCGTCCCGACAAGCATGCGCTGCTCCATGTCGGCGGTGGACATGCCGCGATCTATGGACCGGACGGCAGCTCGATCGTCGAGAAGCTGCCGCCGGAGCAGGAGGGTCTGCTGATCGCGGAGATCGATCTCGGCGCCATCGGCGTCGCCAAGAACGCCGCTGATCCCGCCGGACATTATTCGCGGCCCGACGTGACGCGGCTCCTCCTCAACAAGAAGCCCCAGCGGCGGGTCGAGCCATTCGCGCTTCCGGTCGACAGCGCTGACCCGGTCGAGGAGGAAGCAGAAGTCGTGCCGATGCGGCCGGGTCAGGCTGCGTAGGGGAGGGATGCCATGGAATCCGCCATCCCCCCGCACCTGACGACCGCGCGCTCGCGTCACCGGCGCGTCCCGGACGATTATCGTCCGCCTTATCCATCCTTTGTGGCGCGCCACAAGCCGACG
>Ga0210401_10001109_pt1 | contig 31800 bp, 29 predicted proteins | sample IncBWH32MmetaG_FD_150866 | JGI IMG/M metagenome (GOLD analysis project Ga0210401, IMG submission 150866) | Forest soil microbial communities from Barre Woods Harvard Forest LTER site, Petersham, Massachusetts, United States - Inc-BW-H-32-M | ecosystem: Environmental > Terrestrial > Soil >...
GCTCTCGATCCAGCGAGACTTTTCCAGCCGCAGAAGAATCGGGTAGAGAGTTCCCGAGGCGAGTTCCGTCGATCGCGCGACGTCGGCGCCCGAGATTTCGTCGGTGGCGGCGATCAACGCCCCCAAGACTTTCAGCACTTGCGTTGTAATTCGTACTTCGCTCGTACCCATACTCGGTACTCTACATAGGGGTACGAACTCTGTCAAATCGAATCGGTCGCGGGGGCCTTGGAAGCGCCCCGCAGAGCACTTAGTTTCAGCACGAGGCAAGGCAGCGTTCGACCTTGAACGCGATGTGGCGAAGTAAAAGCGAAGATGCTACGATGCGCCGGTCATGGCAAGCGGCCCTAATTTTTCGGACGGAAAGCCGAAGTCACAAGACGAATTGAAAAAATGGCGCGACGCGCTTACGTATCTGCCACTCCAAGTTCTGCAAATTCGATATCGTCGCATGGCCGAAGCCTGCGGCAATCCTCAACGGTTGCCGACGCCGGGAATGATTCAAGAGTTTGTGACGATTTGGAAAGTGCTGCGGAGAATGGGCAAACGCTGAGCCGCGTTGCGTCCGCAGCTCAATGGTGGGCAACAACTGGCTGCGCTTTTGGAATAACCGACATGGCTTCGAAATTAACACTCGGCAGTTGTAGACAGACGTGACCACGGAAATCGAACTCGCGGTATAGTTACCATCGCGATGGCCAGAACCCCTCGACCCGCTCCGCCCGCGACATTTTTCAAACTGTACCTTGACCACGTACGCGAGCGGGCGGCAATTATTTTCGCCGACGCAACGATGATGGCGCTGATCCAATTCCCACCGCTCGTCTTCTTATTGACGACGAAAGTCTATGACGCTTGGGGTGGACGGCAAAACTACGTAAACGCCTGTGAGATCATAGACGGACTCTGGATGGTACTCGCGGTCGGCACAATTTGCCTGGATTCTTTGGGAAAAATCTTTGTTGTCGCTTGGTCTGGCTGGCGCGATATGGCTAAGAAAAAACATGAACAGGCTCGATAGTTTCTTCTTCGGCGATCAGTCCGTACGCTGGAAGGTGTATGGAGTTTCAAGCGCTGCTGCGTTTTTGTACGGCGCGGTTTCCATTTTTGTTTTCCATCGCAACGAAGAACGAGCGAGTATCGAGACATTTCTGATTCAATTTCTACTTACGTTTGCGGCCGTCGTGGTGTACGTCGCAAAGCCTGCAGTCTTTGACAGAGTGAAAAGCGCCCGCATACGGGTGCGCAGGTGGGAATTTGCGGCTGGCGGGTGCGCCGCCGCGATTCTCGTAATTGTGTGGTGCGTCGGAATTCGGCCCGTACAAGCTGCGGCAGTTAATTTGAGGCTTCGCTGGCTCGCCGACGACTTGGGGACGGTCCACGCAGCCAATTTTTCCGATGGAGAATTTCGCCAAAAACTACAGACGATCGATTCTGTTACAAGTCGATCTTCCAAAAACGATCTTCCGGTTAACCCCGACACACTGACAAAGACTCGGATGGCCGTGTCGTCCGGATCAAAGGTACCCCAACTGTCCACCCAAACAAGACAGGACGCGGGGAAAACAGCCGTTGATCTTCAGTCCTTCGCATACACCCGGATGACTCAGACCGGTGGGCTTACATCAGTGCCTCCGAGTGGGCGTCCGATAGCTAGCAATCTTCAGTTGAATAACGCTAACCTAACGTTCCAAGGCGACCATACGTCCATGATTATGAACGGGGGAGAATTCATAATCGGCGGGCGCAGCACCATTCTGTTTGACTCAATTGACTTCTCGTCAATCTATTCGCTCGACCCCATTGTGGCGCTTCCCGATGCAAGCGTCATGGTGCGTAACTCGACACTCACCCACGTCACGCAGATGATAGGACGCGTCACATGGGTGAATGCTCATTTTTATGATTCGACGATTTACTACGTGGACGGTCCGATAAGGCTTCGCGACGTAACCTTTACCAATTGCAATATCCTGCAACTTGGACCTGAAATGCCGGCCCTCTACGAAGCCATAAGTAACGCCAACGGGCAACCGATTACGTTTGTAAACGAACCGTAGCTTGGCCTTCGACTTGCAGCGCTTTTTGCCGCCGGGGCCGAAAGCGCCGCACTCGCCCTTGAAGGCTGTGTCACCACGACTGGACCCGTCCTAAAATCCCCTGCAAATTGCTGCCCTTAAATTCTTTCGTTTCAATCCGAGTTCTGAGCTTCGTTTTCGTTCGGACGCAGATTCTCTTCGCCCAGGGTCCAACCACCTACATACAGTTGATATTAGAACGGCATTTTCGGAATCCCAAAATCGGAGTTATTTTGGCGGGCTATCCGGGGCCGGGGGAATCGCGCGTCGCGCGTTTGACAAATTCTATTCTCAACTTCGTCAGTTCATCGATACCTAGGACGTTCCGTAGATGAGCGACTATAGTTTCGATCGTGTATTCCTCTGAGATCGCCTTGCCGTCCCATTCCCTGAAGCCATACTTTGCACCAAACACGTTAGCGAACTCTGAGAACATCGTTTCAACGCCTTCCGGGTCGCCGGGCATTGCGTTCACAAGATGGGCAGCCGCACCAATGGTCCGGATCTTGGACTCGAAATGCTCTAGTTCAAGCTCAAGTTCCCGTGTCAGCCATACAGCATGCTTTCTTCGAACGGCATACAACGACTGTGCGTGAATAAGAGCGTCTTGGTGCGGTCCCGTTCGAAAAAGCTCGTGTAGGCTTCGAAAAACCTCAGCGATGTAGTCTTCGCAGAACGCGACGTGCTTGTCGAACGCAATCTTGGCCATGTGGGAAGTCGCGCCAACGCTAAAGCTGTTCTTCGTCAGCTCCAAACGCAACGACCGATCAAACGCAAGGCTGTCTCGACCTAATTGAAAAAGCGCGCCAACGAGGGAAAGGATCGCAGGGACACCGGCCAAGCGGGCGATAGCAGTCATCTGGAAGTAATGAAAGAGGAACACCGCGCCGACCGAAAGCGCAAATATTATGCCGGCCGCCACATACCGTTTTCGTTTGTTCATGGGCGCGATATTAGCTGGTAGCACGGGCGGCGGCAAACCGAGCGCATCATCGCGGACTCGGCTCCGTTTTGAGATTCCTAAAATTGAGTACCGGCATGCCGGTTGGCATTCGAGTTGTTGCGCGAAGTCCACGAAAGTCTTCGACTCGGAATTTGCACCGTGGAGCCCTTCGCTTTTTATCGGGAAAAATTGAGACGAATTTTGATTGGCACATCAAACTCGCGCAAACGCCGGGCCAGCTAGGAAGCGAATACATAAAGTCGGGCCAGGTTGGCGGCTTATGGTTGACTTGAAATTCGCGGTCAAATTTCCGTTCAAGCTTGCGCACTCGGGCACTTCGTTGTCCGGCGCGCTCTTTGAGAAGCCAGGCTCCGCATACAACACAGTGCACGAATCGCGATAGCTGCCGATTGGCGGTAGCCCGGACCAAAAGCCAGTCGAAAATATCACTGATCGAATCAACGCGAATACAGAGCTGGGGATGAAAGAGATTCCGGCTCTGGTGAACGACCAGATTCTTGATTGTGAATGCAGGAATACGGAAATCCCGGTAATTTTCAAGCTGGTATTGATCGAAGTCCATTATCTGGCTGTGTACTTTGTCCGGGCCACGCGCAGCGCTTCGCCATTTCATTTGCGATTTCGGCAAGTGTTCTATCGCTGTCAATTCCCACTTGGGTTGCCGAACTCTCTTTTTTCGCGCGCCTTTGGAAACATTGTCGAATTCCACACTCACCGCCTCGGCAAGCTCTATTTTGCCGATCCTCTCGACCAGACTTTGTGTTTCTCTCGGCTTCGACAGATCGGCAGCCAGCAGCGCAAGCGTGACGTCGAGTTCGTCCTGATTCAGCGGTCTTAGCGTGATCTGCGGAATATCTCGCGCGGCACGTGTCATGTATAACTCCATTATTTTGTCAATACACATGACACAACGCGTGCTACTTATCAAGTGCCATAAGCAATTTATTTGTGGTGATCCAACCGTTGCAGAGGCGCAAGCGGTTTGTTGATTGGGCCGAGCAGAACTTGAAGGGAGTTGTGTGTCTACTCAGAAAACACGCGCTGTTCTAGTCCGTATGCCGGACGGATTGCCTTGGCGCCGTATCAGTTCGGCGCGTGCCCGGCGGCTCGTTGAAAAGGGTATCGCAACGGTGACTTCGGAAGGCTCGCTGGAACTCACGCTCAGGCGCGAGCCGCATCGCGATCGGGAACACACCCCTTATGGTCTTCCACGCGATAGCGCTTCAATTTCAGCAAACGCAAGGGTAGTCGAGTTATTCGCTGAGGGGGTCGAATTTGCATCGGTGGCTTTGGGCGGCTGGAAGAGCAAACTTATCGGGAAGGAAGCGTCCCATGAAACGCCGCGACCGACCGAAGGTCCGGCGATAACGTTTTTCGAGCACGATCTAGAGCATCGCGGTCGAAACGGGCAGCTCCAGCAATGTTCTGGAAATTGTGGGAATCCTAAAATCGAGGACCTTCCGTGACAGGCAGCGAGCTACGACGTCTACGGCGTTCCGTGCGGGGAAGCCAGGCTGGTATCGCCAAATTAGTTGGTATCAGCCAGGCCGCGCTGAGTCAGGCAGAGACTGGACGCACGAAGCTGACGCGGGAGCACGAAGCTCGGCTGCGAGAAAAAATCGCGTTGATCTTAAAAGCGTCTAGTTCAGCCTCGCGCTGATCTGGGGTGCGGCCATGAGAAAAGCCACCTCTTACGCAAAGAACAACCCGAATCTACGCCAGCCGAAAATGTCGCACATTCGGCACATCAAACCGGAATATTTTCAACATGAAGCGGTAGCAGAGTTGCAGCCATTTGCCCGGCTCGCGTGGGTCGGGCTATGGACCAATTGTGACAAGCATGGCCGGTTCGAATGGAAACCAAAGTCACTCAAGATCAAAATTCTTCCGTTCGATGATGTGGATTTTGAGTCTCTACTCCTCGAATTGGTAGCGCATGACTTTGTGAGGCGATACGAAGTCGCCGGACAGAAATATGGGTACGTTCCGAACTGGTCAAAGCATCAGGGCATCGGGACGCGCGAAAAACAGTCTCCAGCTCAATATCCTGCGCCAGCAAATGCTGATACGAGCGAACACGGCGCAAGCACCGCGTCTGCACAGTGCACTGCATGTGCCGTGTCGGAAGGTGTAGGTGAGGGTCAGGGTGAGGTTAAGTGTAAAGAAAAAGAAGAGGGTGAAGGTGAGGGTTCTGCGCGCAAAAATACAGACCGTTCAATAAAGCGGACAGCGCCGGAAAGCGAACCTGCGAAACCTGAAACCAAAACAACAAATCAAAAGCCGTCAGTTGGCTCAGTCGTTTCTGTAATTGGCTTCAAAAGCCCGACACCACCAGTTTCGGAATCCCAAAATCAGCCGATCAACACGACGGCGACTGTGGCTGTTTCACCTGAAGACGTTTTTGCTTCGGCGCGTTCGCGGTTCCGGCGCATCGTCGGCAAGAACCTTGGCTCATGGAGTTCGCTTGGGATGCGACAGGGCGAATGGTCTGCCCTGGTCAAGCGCGAAGGCGAACCGGCTGTCATGGCCGCGATTGAACTTTGGGCGACCGAGAACAAAGACTTCCTTAAAAACAAATGTGAATTCCCACTTGCGCACTTCCTAAAAAACGCCAAAGACTCCGTCGCCGACTCACGCGTCGAGTCCGAGCGGCCGCTGTCTGAAAGAGCGCCAGCGAACGCGACAGGAAGTGCGAATACCGAAGACGACGACTTCGACAATGATGAACTTGTGAGACAGTTGCGCCAACTGGCGGCAGCCAAAAAGAATCGGGCGAAAGCGAGCTGAGGAATCGAACAGATGCCAAGTGAAACGATGCCCGTGAGTTCGCCAGAAATTAGCTTTAGTGCGAATGCTACAACTCTGTCCAATCACGAGACTTCCGCACAAAACCAAATGCAAGAGTCGGCTAATAATCGCAAGGTGCTGGCGTGCTTCTTGGCGGCCGAAGATATCGAACCGAAGGAAAAGTTCGTCGTTTGGCTGGCGACGCCGCCAATCGAACGGAAGCCAAAGACTCAAGCCGCGCTGGCGAAGCTGATCGGCGTCAACGCCGTAACGTTGTCGAAGTGGAAGAATTCCCCTGACGTAGCCAGTCAGGTCAATTCAGCCAGTCGGCGCTATGTCTCGGGGCGGGTTTCCGAGCTGATCGCGGCCGTCTTTGACGATGCAGTGGCTGGAGATCGGCACTCGCGAGAAATGATTTTTAAATACGTCCTCGGCTGGGACGACGAGAAGCCGGCACCGGTCAACCTTGACAACCGTTTTACCGTCCTGATCGGCGGCCAACCGGCGCCCCAGTTGCCCATCGGCATTATTGGGCACGACGTGATGGGAACGGCCGGCCATGTAGGGTTACTTCCGCAGCCAAGTCCGGCTACGACACCAGCGGTCGAATCTGGCGGCCCAAACGGAACCTGACACGCAGGTTTCGAGCGAAAGATGATAAGGAATTCACGGGCGACCTCAATGGTCGCCTTTTTTCGTTTGAGCAGGTTTCGCAATGTTAACGCCGAGACAAATTCGAGAGCGCCAACTTCTGCGCGCGATTTTTGGAGATCAGGACCCGGAGGATGACTACGTGACGTCACACAACGACAATCTGGAAAAGATGGTTGATTTTCTGGCCGAGGCCGAGCAAGCGGCCGCTCGCGCTGGCAGGCGTGGTTTTCATTGTTATTTTTGCGGAGCAAAAGGCCCGCTGGTGCATTGCACCTGTGGATACGGGCAAAAGTTCGGATGCGGCCGAGAGCGTGTCTTCACTTGTCAGGAATGCTCGAAGGCGCACGTATTCATCGCGAATCGGCTGCGCGAACTGTTTGAAATGAAGGCGGTCAATCGAGTCAGATCGCGGCGCGAACAGGCTTATTACGTTCTAGTCCGCGCGGCAGCAGAAGACCTTGACGGCGATCTGCGTGACATCGATCGGAGACCAGATGGCGAGCGCCTTCGTTATCACCTGGCCGGCGCATGTCCCTACGACGACGAACCGCATGAGTTCGAAGCGAATATTCTGAAGGCTTTTCGCGAAGCCAAATTTCTTTCCTGGCAAGCGTTGGCCGCAAATTACCAAAAACAACTCGAACAAATTGCTATCGATGGACTCGCTCGGCTCATGGCGTTTGGCACTCAAAAAATTAAATCCTCCCCAGTGAGCAGCATGAAGCCAGAAGACGAGATTTTCTATACGTGATCATGACGTCGCGCAGTCCTGGCGCCGTAGTTTGAGAATCCCAAAATCGAAGGAGAACAAAAGCATGAGCGCACTTCTGGCTTATATGGAGAAAAACCGTCTCATCGTGGCGAGCGATTCTTGTGTTGCTGGCAGCAAGGACGAATTTCCGAAGTTTCAAGTTCTCCGCACGCGCAAAGGCCCGGCGTTCGTCGGCGGCGTCGGCTGGCGCTCCGTCCTCTCACGGCTGTTGTCTCCGCTTCAACGCGCGTGTGACGAACAAGGCTTCACGCTCGCGAATCTGCACGAGTTTGTTCCTGGTGCCGTTGATTTCTTGCTGAACCAACGCCGACCTGAAGACATCAACCCCGACCGTGACATCGCCGCCCCGCCGGCGCAGCTTTTGATCGGCGGATTTGATGACAAAGCCGCACGCATGAGGATGTGGCTGGTTATCAAGAACGGCGTTGGAACCGGAATGGTGCACGAACTCGCGGAGCGCGATTTCGTCGCGATCGGGTTCTTCAAACCCAAAGACACGCCCGATTTGCAGCGGTTTCACTCGCAGATTATGTCTCTTGGGCCTTCGGTTTCCGCCGATGTAATCGCGGGCATGCTGCGCGCAAGGATTGACGAATTCGCCTCAACGTATCCAGACCAGATTGGGCGCGCGGCATTCTTCGCGGCGGCCAATGAGCGCGGCTCGATCGATCTGACACAACCCGATTTCCCGACGCCGTGGTCACTTTCCGAACGCGAGACGGTAGCGCGATAAAGCGAGCGAACTGATGGAAACCTTCTCGGACGAAATCACGAGCACAGAAATCGCCGCCGATGAGTTTTTGACGGGATTGGCTTATGACACCCAATATTTCGTGTTTTACAGCGACCCATTTTTGGCGGGCGGCGCGGTCACTTATCTTGAATCAACGACCAAGACCGATGCGCTGAGTTCGCCGAATTATTTCTTTGTAGGATCGATTCGGACACCGAAGGCTGGCGCGATAGATACGAGTGGCAACGGTGACGGCGGGACCGGAGCGCAGTCGGGAATGGTGAACACTCTGTCGCCTTCCACGACAGTCACTTCGCTGCTAGGAACTGGCTACAGCATAAGCAGCCCGACGAACGCTTTTGACGGCGATACAACGACGTTTGCCACGCTGACGCAGAATGGCGGCGGCGTTTCCGCCCAGGACTTCACCCTTCCGCCTGGGATCACGCGGCGATACAGTTCAATTCAACTTGTCGTCGTCTGGTCTTGTCCTACGAATACGTTGGCTGGTGGCCTGGGCAATGCTCTTTCATTGGGTGCAATGCTTGGGCCGAACGGCCCGACTCCGTTTGCAACGCTCGCTGAGGGCGTGACCCAAGGTCTGACAATAAGCACTTTCACGTACGGCCCAAACACGAATCCGTCACAGTGCTCGCTGCGCGCAATTCTAAACGGCAGCACGGCGACTGGCACAGTCGTCGTTCAGGTCAACGAAGTATATCTGCTCTGTATTGAATAGGGCGTTTGTGAAAGATCGGCTGCGCCTGGAAGCTAAAAGCGCGCTGAGCGGCCCACGAGTGGTTGGCGACAGAGAACGCTGGCGGGATAAAAGCCGCGCGCCGCAAAAACTTCGATTGGGAATTTGCCAATCGATACGACGCTAGCGCGTAACTCAGTTCGATTGGCGCACCGATGGCAAACATGTGGCCGAGGCTCGGTCGGGAAGCGCCAAAGAGCGGGTTGATCTCTGTCGCCCCACGACCGTAGGCGCGTTCTGAGCCGATATAGTCGATCGACATTGAGCCAAGACAAGCGGCGATGGGAAGCCAGAACTTCTTACTCCTGTACCAATGCGGTTGGGCATTGCAGGAAGACGCAAGGGCGCCAAAAAGCAGAACAACCATGAGGGTCGATTTCATCGGTTCTGTTCTAATATGTACTCACAGTAAATAGTACTAGTTAATATATATCATGAAATCTCGGAACTTGCAAGCCGTGATACTGCGGGACAGTCAAACTACGTCGATTTTAGGAATCCCAAAATTCAGGAGGGAAAAACCGGATGAGCACGCCCAAAGAAAGGCTCGACGCGGCTCAGCAAATGTCCGTCGATCAACTTCTCGCACTTCAGTGCCCAAGCAAGGACTTCGAAACGGAATTCGACTCCATCAAGAGCCGAATGGCTGAATGCACTGCACAAATCTCAAAGCTCCAGCATCAAATTCAACTCACGCATGAGAACCGCGCGATCCGCGAGCTGGATGGTAAAGATCCCAACGCGGAAATTAAAACACTTCGCCGTGCGCTTGCCGATGCCGAGTCCGGCCTCCAACGTGGCCGCGGCGAAATGCAGACTCTCGTTGTCAGCGAACGTGGAATCTTTGAGCTGAAACGCGCCGCCCTTTGGCGGGCGATACACGAAAAGTTCGTGGTGACATTCGAGCGTGAACTCGGGGACGCCTTTACAAAGCTCAAGATTTGCCTCCAGTTCGTTCATACCAACCTGGCCGGTTTTGTTGATGCGAATCTCGATGCCACCAGCCAATTTTCGCCGTCGCTACTCGCGCTTGATAAGGCCGCATCGAGTTTCAACACGTTCCTTGCCAAAACGCACGTTTCACCGGAACAGTTCTCGGCGCGCAACGAACTGCGTAGCAATCTAACTCAATCGGTCCGCCAGGCATTTCGAAAGGCTCCGATGGCTGAGGTCAATGAAATTCTCAAGGCGATCGGCGCCGACGAGTTTTTGACAAATGCAGAATGGCGCGTGGCCGAAGCAAACCGACCGACGAATCTGAAATGGATAAACGAGCAACATGAGGCGAAGGTGCTTCAGAAGTTTCCACCGTTCGAGAGGCCCACAGGAGTTGAAGGTCCGCAGGGGTAGCGAATCGTTACACAGGTTTGGTGCGGATCGACTCCTTGCGATTCGCCCAAATGCTGATCGAATCGATGGCCGTCCTCGGGCGCGACGGTTACCGGTTCGAATCGGCTGACGCGGGCGGTGTGCGCGCAGATCACGCCGCCCGTTTTCCGTTCTCTCATTCCTTTGGAGCCCTGGTCGCAACTCAAAACATGGCGGAATACAAACAATTTAGGCGCCCACGTCAAGCGCACGGCGGCAGCTGGTGGATTTCAGACATTTATGCGGCTGCTTACTTGCACTCACGTGGGCACGAAGTGCTTGGCCTTGAACAGAGCGGTGGAACAAATCGTCTCGTGTTCATTTTCGCGGCATCCGATTCGTTCGAGGCCAACTATGCCGCGTTCGAACGTGACGTGTCGCTTGCGCGTTTCCTAAAGTCACTGCACACCATGAAATCCCTTCTCAAAGATTCGGGCGCCTTTTTTCCTAACCAGAAATGAGCCATGCGGGTCACTTTTGCTTCGGGGAGACGTTGCGTGAGGCAAATCGCCGGTCCGGCAGTTTTGCTGTGCGCGGAGTGCGGAGAAAACGGAATTCCGGCACCGCCAGGATCAACGGCGGCTACACGCTTCACGTGCCGATATTGTGTTGAGCGTCTGACGCAGGAGGCAAATCTCGAAAGTGCCAGGCGCGCGAGGCTCTGCCTGATTCGGTACCTTAGGTTGCGGCAGTATTCCGCCGAAGCGGTCACTCTTCCGAACTGACACCCAAAATCGTTTGTATTCGGGTCGGCGCAAGCCGATACAAAGGGCGCACTCCGAGCGAAAGCGGAGCATTGAAACGAAAGAATTTAGGGCCAGCTCTTTGGCAGGGATTTTGAGACGCAGGAGATACGCCATGAACGCAAAGCGGAACCAAAAACGCGGTAGCGCACTCGGCAGCTGGCAACAGATAAAGCCGACGTCAATCGTCGGCAGCGGAAGTGTTGCGGGGCCGACCCTGCCGCTCTTCGGCAAGAGGGTCGAACGAAAGAAGGCCGAACGCCCGAAGGAAAAGGACGGTGCGTCGTGCTGGGCCATAGAACTGCGGCCGTGAGTTCTCCATCGAACAACGCGGACCGAATTCCACGTCGCCGCCGCAATACTTCAGTTCGCAACCGTCGAAGCTGCAATTCGTAAATCTCTTGCCGTCGATTTCGACGGTTTCGTTCTTGAAATTCTTATCCCGGATGTGTTCGAGCGTGCTGATTGCGCTCTCTTCAAGCTTCCGAATCAACGCGTCTGCGCTCTTTTGACCCATTCGATTTCTTGCGCGGCATTGTCAATCTGTGTGCGAGTGCGCGTCAAGAGGGAACTGTCACCTGGAAAAATGGCGAGCCCTGTCCAATTCGAATTGACGGAATCGGCCGGCCCAATTAGTCTCAACGGCCAGGGGCAACAGATCGGCGAGCAGGGAGGGCCAGTATTGGCTCGCCGACGTTATCAGAAGGGCAGTCTGTTTCTTAGGGGAGGCAGTTGGGTGTTGCGATGGCGAGAGGACGTAATCGAAAATGGCGCGATACGGCGAATTTATCGTTCTGAGGTTCTCGGCGACAAGTCCGAGTATCCGACGAGACGTTTGGCGCTACGCGCTGCCGACGACCGCCTCTCGGTTGTGAACAGTCCGAACTATCGCGCCCGCCCGACCGCAACCTTTCGACAGTTTGCCGCACGCTGGCAATCGACGGTGCTCCCGCAACACAAACCATCAACCCAGGCGACGGTTCGTTCGCATATCGGAAAGTATCTCATTCCGTTTTTGGGCGATCGCTGCTTGAAAGACATCAACCCGGAGCTGGTGCAATCGTTCATTGCCGGCATCAAAACCGCTCCGAAAACAGTTCGAAACATCTACGTCACGTTACAAATCATGTGGAAGTCCGCACGGGCCTGGGGCTACGTCGCGCACGACAGTGTGTCCGACGTGGTTTTGCCCAAGCCGCGGAGGTCCGAGCGTTTCTTCTTCACGTTGGAGGAAGCGCAGCGGATTTTGACGACAGGTGATTATTGCGTCTGGCCCGAGACTGGCGCCAGACCGACTGTCATCAAAGCCGAACCGTATAGGACGTTCTATTGGATTGCAGTAGAAACGGGCTTGCGGGCAGGCGAATTGTGCGGCCTTCGCGTGGATGATTTGGACCTTGAACGGTGCCTACTTCGCGTCGAGCAAAGTTCCTGGAGAGGGAAACTGCAATTGCCGAAGACGGAGAATGCCGTGCGCTCCTTGGCGATTTCTCCCGAATTGGCTTTGCACTTGAGGGACTTTATCGCGCGTTGGAGACCAAATCGACAACGACTGATCTTTGCATCTCGCGCCGGCACTCCGTGGGATGCCAACCTACTCGTGAAGAGAAAACTGCAGCCGACCCTGCGTTCCCTGGGAATTCGGTCATGTGGACTTCACGCGTTTAGACACGCCAACGAGACATTGATGGACCGTCTTGGCGTGCCGCTAAAGGTTCGGCAACAGCGGCTCGGTCACAGCGATCCGCGCTTAACTCTCGGGGTGTACACGCACGTTGCGAGTGAGGACGATGTCAAAATTGCGGGCCAACTTGGGCGAATTCTGCACCCATTTGGTCCCACAGACAAAATAAAAGGGCTTGCCGACATTCAGCAAACCCTTTTGAATTAGTATGATGGCATGGTTGCGGGGGTGAGATTTGAACTCACGACCTCCGGGTTATGAGCCCGACGAGCTACCAGGCTGCTCCACCCCGCGTCGTAGATACTACCCGACTTGCCGTTTTTCTGCAATGTTACTCCGACCAGCTCAGCAGTTTCGGAAAATTGGCAGGACGCGGCGTAGAGGAGGTGGTGATGTCGTGCGGTGAGCCGTGTAGGCGGGGTTGCTGCGCTCGGGGGCCTATTTTAGCAAGCTGAATTTTGCGGTCTACCGAAGCCGGTGCGAGCGGCCGCACTTGGCCTGGAAGCATTCACGGGGTACAACGGAGCGGGCCCGCGGATCTCAACTGGAATCGGTAACGACGGGCATCGATAGGCCGAAGACGAGAAGGCGGAGCAGATTGATCGCGGTGCGCACCGCATGCAAACCGCGATGCAGGTACCGCAGACGGTAGAGCCGCTCCAGGGTGAGAGCCAAACAGGTCAGCAGCCACACGATGAGCAGGCTGTGTTCGTGGTGGTGGCGAATATGCTCAAGTCCGTAGCGGTTCTTGGCATCGTTGAAGCCTTCGTTCTCGACACGCCAGCGGCTCTTGGCCATCGAGTAGAGACAGCGACGGCTGATCTGATGCGAGGGGAAATTGGTAAGCCAGTAGGCCTCGACCACATCGCCGTTCGGTTTGTGCTGGCGATAGCGGATCACGCGCACGGTTTCCCACTCGAGACTTTCCCAAGGATCAAAGTCGTCGGCGTCCCACATCTCGACACGATCGGGGCCGTCCCAAAACACAAGGTCCGGCAGTCGGGAGTGGAAACGCCGTTCCGTGGCTCGCGATAATTCCGGCAGATTTTCCTTGAGCCGGGCCACCACCGGCCATCCGGCTTTTCCGGCCGCGTGCAGAAAGGGGGCGGTGGCAAATTCTCCGTCGACCACCACGTAATCAATGAAGCGCATCCCCAGGTTCGCGCGTACCCGAAGCAACAGGCGCTGCCCGCCGGCATATTCGCTGTCACCCGGTCCATAAGGTTCGACGTCCACGGGCAAGATGAGATCGCCACCGACCACTGCCGCGAGCACCAAGTGATGGCGATAGCCGAGGATCTCTCGTTGGGCATTGCGGTAGGGACGGCATAGGCAGCACCCTTTCTTCCGCCGCCGTCCGGCCGTGGTGCCGTCCAGGACCAGGCCCACGAAATGACAGTCTTCGAAAGCCTTGTTGCGCTTGGCGCGATGGAGCACCGCGGCCAAAGCCGCCCGCGTGGGCGCCGGCTCTAAGCGTTCGGTGAAATAACCCAAGGCATCATCGCCAAAGCTTTGGCTGACGTGTAGGTTCCGGCGCACTCTGGATCCCACCAGCGCCTCAATGGCCAGAAAACTCCAGTGACGCAAGATCGTGCCCAGCAGGATCGACCACAACAGATCTTTCGCGGACAGCTTGTGGCGGGAACGCCCATCGCCAGGGGAGCGAAAGTAGGCGGCCAGGCGAAAATGCTGGCTGGCGAACTTCCACAGGCGACGTAGGGTAGGCGTTTTCAGCGACGCTTCCTCTTTTTCTTGCGCTGCTGGCGGGCCAGGACTAACAGCTGGGCGTTGGCCGCCAAGACTTCGCGCACCACCTCTTGAAATTCACGCCCGGCGGCAACCCGCCGCTCGACCTGCTCGACCCACTCTCTGGGGATGCGCTCGACGCGTCGCCGCCCCTTGACCATGAAGGTGAGTGTCCAAGCCTCATGCCCCTTCTGGTGCGCACAATGACAGCGGGGATTGCCGCAGCGCGTGAAACTCCGGGTGAGCGTTCCCGGCAGCAGATCGGGCGGGACGGGAAAACGATCCAACAGCTCAAACTTGCGCTGGCGGAGGCGAGCCGCTTGGGGGCCACGGGGTTCTTCTTCCATATTGTAGTAATAGTGCTACAAGTTACAGATAGAATGCAAATCAATTCCGAATGCGAAAATAGCACACGGTTGTTCTACTGTCCCAGTTTCCAGGAGAAAGGGCCATCCATCAGGATGGATTCATTGGGGGCGATAATTAGTTCCGAGATAGCTGACGCGCCTGGAACTGTGTTGGTCAACCACCAGGGTACTCCCCGCATTTTTCCAACGGTCCACAACGGTTTTCGCAGATGCTGCGGTCGTAAATCGATCCGGCAAAGCCTTCACCCGGCGCCGCAAAAAGCCTTGAGACTCGACATCGTGACTCTACTGTCCTCAGTCATTACGTCATCGGCAACTTTCGGTGGGGCCCGCCGAACAAAGTGCTAAAATCGCCTTGGTTTTTTTTTGAGACCATGCCTGATGCCACAAAAGTTCTCGCCGTAATTCCCGCGCGCTATGCTTCCACGCGCTTTCCGGGAAAACCGCTTGCTCCCATCGCGGGCCGGCCGATGATCCAGCACGTTGTTGAGCGCGTTCGCCAGGCCGAAACGGTTTCCCGTGTCGTGGTGGCTACAGATGACGACCGAATCAGCGCCGCGGTCGCAGCCTTTGGCGGAGAAGCTACGATGACCCGCTCCGACCATCGTTCCGGCACCGACCGTGTCGCCGAGGTCGCGGCCCACATTCCGGCGGATATCTACGTGAACGTGCAGGGCGACGAGCCCCTGATTGATCCGGCCACAATTGACGCCGTCGTCTCAGCGATGATCGAGGATCGGTCCGTTCAGATCGCGACTCCGTGCATTGCGATTGAAGAAGCGAACGACATCATGGACCCCAACATCGTCAAGGTGGTTCTCGACTTCGACGGCAACGCTCTCTACTTCTCTCGTGCACCAATCCCATGGGTTCGCGACACAAAATCGGGCGTTGCCGTGTCCCATTGGAAACACCTCGGCCTTTACGCCTTTCGCCAAGACGCCTTGGTCGAGTACCCTACACTCCCGCCCGGTCAGCTCGAACCAGTCGAGCAGCTTGAGCAGCTGCGTTGGCTCGAGAACGGCTTCCGGATTCGTGTGGTCGAGACCGCCCACGACGCTGTAAGCGTGGACGTCCCCGCCGATGCGGAGCGTGTCGAAAAGCTCATCCGCGAAGGCACGAAACAAGCCTCCGCCTGAAGTACTGGGGGATTAGGGTGTCTGGGGAACGCCGCCGCTGGAACTTTGCCTTCGCGCGCATGTTCGCTTTTGCACTTGCGCCGCTCATCGCATTTCCTTCGCCTGGTTTCGCCGCTCCCGTCTCACTCAGCCAAACGTCGGCCGCCACAGCCGTCACCGCCGACCGCTACTTCGAGTATCACAGCGGCTTTTGGATCAACATGCACCTTTTCCTCTACGAGGAAGCCATCACGCGCAGCGCCCCGCCCGGCCGCGGTCGCGAAGCTGAATTCACAGCCGACTCCACGATTTCCGCTACGCTGACCGGCGAGGAGAAAGCCAGCTGGGACGCGGCGATTGCCTACTACCAGCAAAATTTCATTTTGCTCGATCTGCTCACCAACGATCGCATGCGCAATATCAAAAACACGCTCGAAGACCTCGAGAACTCATCCTCGCTCAGTCGCTCGCGCCTTGAACCGGGCTTGATTCGCGTTCTCGACAACGCATCCAGCGTCTATCGTACGCACTGGTGGCCAACTCACGACAAAGCAAATCGCGATTGGATCGCCGCTGCTGCCACGCTCACCGACCGCGACGGCGACCTTCTCACGCAAAAAATCGCTACCGCCTATGATTCAACGTGGCCCGACGCACCATTGCGCGTCGACGTCGCCGGCTACGCAAACTCTTCCGGCGCGTACACGACACTCCATCCCACGCGCATCACGATCTCGAGCCTCGACCCGAGCAATCAAAAACTCACGGCGCTCGAAGCGCTTCTTCACGAAGCCTCGCACACGATGGTTGAAAATGTGGGTAATTTGGTCCTGCAGGACTACGCCGGCCACCGCAAAAACGCGCCGCCCGATCTACTCCACGCCATTTTGTACTTCACGTCCGGCTATTACGTCGAGCAGTCTCACTCGGACTACATTCCATACGCCGACGGCGCGAGCCTCTGGGATCAGCCTCGCTGGGCCGGATTCCGCGCCGCTCTCGTCAAGGATTGGCAGCCGCACCTTGAGGGCAAAGTCCCCACCCGCGAGGCTCTCAGCCAGCTGGTCTCGGACGTCCTGGCCACCTCGCACTAGCAAAACTTTCGGCTACCAGCGCACCGTGGTCGCGCGTCTAACTCCCCTCTGAGGCAATGTCCAAATTTCTTGGCATCGCGCTGGTGCTCTCGGCTGGGGCAATTGCACCGGCTTCCTCGCCCCCGGCGCGCCAAGTCAGTTCCGGCAATCCGGTCTTTCCGCTCATCGGGGTTTGGCGGGGTCATTCCGAGTGCGCCGTGGTCAATAGTCCGTGTCACGACGAGACGAATGTCTATCGCGTCTCGGAAGTTGCGGGAAGCTCAGACCAAGTCCACATCGTGGGCGCAAAAATCGTAGACGGCAAAGAAATCACGATGGGCTCGAGCGATTGGCGCTACGACGCGGCGCAACACGACTTGCAAACCGAACTTCCGGCAGGAATATTTCGCCTCCATGTCGACGGCGGCAGCATGGAAGGCGTGCTCATGCTGCCGGACCACACGGTCTACCGCCGCATTCATCTGAGGAAAGACAACTAGATTTATTTCCCGTAAACCAGCACACGAAACGTTCCCGCGACCGGCGTGCGGCGCCCGCCTCTTCCGTTCGCTGACTCGGCCGGCGCATTGAAATCCGCCGTGTCGAGAAACAGTTCGTGTGTCTTGGTGTCGATCCCCATGGTCTTCGCACCGTACTGGGACTTGACGGTCTCAACCACGCTGTACTTGTCGGGCGAATCCTCGTGGAAAACGTGAATGTTTCCTTCCGTTGTCGAGACAAAAATCAATCCCGTCTCCGGATCAAACGCGGCCGCGTCAGTCCCGGCCGAAATAGGGAAGCTCTGGATCACCTCCCCGGTGTCTGCGTCGAGAATCGCCAGCGTCTGTGGCTTGCGTCCCGCACTGAAAAGACGCCGGTGCTCCCGGTCGATGGCCAAGGCGGTCGGTTCGCCCTCCGGAGCTACCGGCCAACGCGACTTCACTTCGAGCGTTTTGGTATCAATCGCAATCAACTGATCCTTGTCCGCCAGATTCGCGTAAATCATCCCTTTGCCGTCGGCTACGGCAAACTCCGGCGCGCCGCCAAGAGGAATCGTCTTCACCAGCTGGCCGGTCTGCGCATTCACCACCGTCGAACTATTCCCGTCACCGTTCATCGAAAACGCCTGCTTCGAAATCGGATCGTAGACCATGCAATCGGTGTCAGGATCGGCTTTCACTTCGCTGGTCACTTTGAGCGTTTTCAAATCGAAGATGGCGATCTTGCCCGCACTGCCGTCACTGATGAATCCGCGATTGAACTCCTGCGCGATCGCCACGCCATGTTGTCGTGTGAACCCCGGAATGAAACCCAGATTCGCTCCGCTGTCGGCGTCCATCACTTCGACGGCAGTGCCGCGTCCCAGATAAACGCGCCGGGCCGCCGAATCTACCGTGACGTAATCGAAATATTCGCCCGTGCTTCCTGGCGCTGCCGCGAAGCTATAAGTCTTGAGCAGGTGATAACTCGCCTGTGCCGCCACAGAAATCGCGGCGCCTACCAATACCGCCGCCGTCCCCAACGCCCAAATCACCCTCATCGTCGATTTCTTCACTGCACCCTCCTCGCTCTCTAGCGCTCAACTCGCGGCGGATTGTACATGGGCTCCCCTGAAAATAAAGTGAAGACCGTTCTTCCAGATGTACACTGCGGCATGCTCGACCGCAGGAAATTCCTCAAAGGCGCAGCGCTTGGATGCGCAACGTACCTTTGCGCCACGGCTCAAGCCGCCGATCCGGTCGCGCCGTTCCGCACGCCCTACAAATATCCGAGCCTCGTCCTCCGAGCATCCGAGGAAAAAGGCGCCTTTGACGGCCGCAGCGTCGACGACCCCATCGTTTTTCACACGAACGGCTCGTTCTACATGCTCTATATCGGTTTTGACGGCACCGGCTATCAAACAGGCCTTGCCTCATCAGGCGATCTTCTGACGTGGCAGCGCGTTGCCTTGGTCGGCCCTCGCTCGCCCGGTTCGCGCTACACCAAATACAATCTGGCGATCAGCAGCATCCTTCGCGACAAAAATCTGCAGGGCACAGGAGAAGCAATCAAAGTCGGCAACAAATATCTCGCAGCGTGGAATGCCTATCCTGCAGCAGGGTACGAAGAGGGTGCGGCGGTCATCGGTCTTGCCACCAGTTCCGACCTTCTCGACTGGGATTTGACCGATCCGATCCTTCAGCCTCAAGACGGCGAACCCTGGGAGCAGGGAGGCCTCTACCGACCCGATTTGCTTCTCGACAACGGCACCTACTATCTCTATTACAACGCCAAGGACCACACCACGGGCGATTGGCAGGAGCAGTCGGGCGTCGCAACCTCAATCGATTTGAGAACCTGGACTCGCGCGGCGCTCAATCCTCTGCTCAAGAACGGGCCGCGCGGCTCGGTCACGTTCCCAGCTGACGATCCTCGCCGCAATCAGACGCCCGCCGTGCCCGACGCGCGCGACAGCCATTTTGCGTCGAATCCGTATGTGGTGAAACTCGGCCACCGATTCGCCATGTTTTATTATGGCTACGATTACCGTCGCCCTTCGCGCGCCTGCGAACTTCTGGCGCTCGGCGCCGATCCCACGCATTTCTCGAAAGTACCCGAGGTGATCATAGACACCGGCGCGCCCGGCACGATCGACGAAACCTATGCGCACAAGCCTTCGGTGATCTATCATGACGGCGCGCTCTACCACTTCTACTGCGCTGTTTCGGGCAAGTATCCGAACGAAATCCGCGGTATCTCCGTCGCTCGTTCGCGTCCATGGGAGCTTGTGCACTTATGAAAATGCTCGCTCTGATTCTGGTCCTGGCAGCGAATGCATCGGTTCTGGCGGCCGCCCCCGCCCCGCCTTCTTGTTCGAGTCTTTCTTCGCTCGCGTTCCCCGGCGCCACGATCACTACCGCCGAACAAGTCCCGGCCGGCGCATTCACGCCGCCATCCGGCACACGTGCGATCACTAATCTCCCCGCCTTCTGCCGCGTTGCCGCGACGCTCAAGCCAACGGCCGACTCCGACATCGGCATTGAAGTCTGGCTCCCGCTCTCGGGCTGGAACGGGAAATTCGAGGCCGTCGGCAACGGCGGGTGGGGCGGTGCGATCGAGTATTCGGAAATGGCGGCTGCGCTTCAACGCGGATATGCCACCAGCTCGAGCGACGACGGCCATGAAGGTGACAGCGGCGATTTCGTTCTCAATCATCCCGAACGCTTCATCGACTTCGCCTATCGCTCCGAGCATGAAATGACGCTCAAAGCAAAAGCGCTCATCAGCGCGTTTTATGGACAGGCTCCGCGCTATTCGTACTGGAACGGCTGTTCCGGTGGCGGCAGGGAAGGACTGCTTCAGGCGTACCGCTATCCCGACGATTTCAACGGCGTCATCGCGGGCGATCCGGCCACCTTCAAACGCAATGCATGGGCCATGTGGATCGCCAACGCGTCATTCAAGAATGCCGACGATTACATTCCGCCGAGCAAGTATTCGATGATCCATCGGGCCGTGCTCGATATGTGCGACAAACTCGACGGCCTTCAGGACGGCCTCATCAACGACCCGCGTATCTGCCATTTCGATCCAAAAGTTTTGCTCTGCAAAGGAGCCGACGGCCCAACGTGCCTTACGGCGCGCCAGGTGCAAACTGCGCGGACGATTCTCAGCCCTATGAAATCCTCGACCGGCGCCGAACTGTTCCCTCGTCTCGAACCCGGCACCGAGCTTCGCTGGGCGCGTCTGGCCGGCGGACCGGCACCCGCCGCCCTTTTCCTTGATTACTTCAGATTCGTCGTCAAGAATCCGAATTGGGATTGGCGCACGTTTGACGTCGATCGTGATACCGCCCTCGCCAACAAAGACGCCGAAGGCATCGTGGCCCTCGATCCCGATCTATCCGCCTTCGCGAAACACGGCGGCAAACTCATCATGTATCACGGCTGGGCCGATCAGCAGGTCGCTCCCGAAGCCAGTATCGAGTTGTTCGACGCCATGCAGATGGCAACGGTGCACCTCAGGGTAACCACGAACAGTTGGGTCCGACTCTTCATGATGCCCGGTATGGCCCACTGCTCGGGCGGCGAAGGACCGGACAACTTCGACAAAATGGGAGCCATCGAAAACTGGGTCGAGCAAGGCAGAGAACCTGACTCTCTCATCGCCTCCGAGCTCGCTTCCGGTAAACCGATTCGCACACGCCCGCTCTGTCCCTATCCGCTCGAAGCCAAATACAACGGCTCGGGCGACCCCGCGGCCGCGGCAAACTTCAGCTGCGCCGCCCCATCACTTGCCAATCGCGCTCTGTCTCACGAAGGAGCAAATTAACGCGTGCGCTATTTCGCAGCGTGCACGCCCTACTATTTCTCGTGCCGCAAGTCCGGCCAGATCAGCACTTTCATTTCTTGAGTCGAGAGTGAATTTGACAGATGGCGGACATCTTCATCCTCGCTTGTTCCTCGGCGACCGTGTGCCTGATCGACAGTTATTTGCGCGTCTTTTCGGCCAAATCGAAATCCCTTTGACACAAATCCTGTTCTCCCCGATAATGGTTCGTACCGCGATTCCTTTTGGAGGAAGTCGAGCCCTTTGCGGACCGGCCCGAAATACATATTCGTCACGGGCGGGGTGGTTTCTTCGCTAGGCAAAGGAGTCGCAGCAGCTTCCATCGGCCGCCTTCTTGAATCCCGCGGCCTCCGCGTCACCCTCCAGAAGTGCGATCCATATCTCAACGTTGACCCCGGTACGATGTCGCCCTATCAGCACGGCGAAGTGTTCGTCACCGACGACGGCGCGGAAACCGATCTCGACCTCGGCCACTACGAGCGTTTCACCAGCGCACGCCTCACGCGCGACCACAACTGGACCACCGGCCGCATCTATGAATCGGTGATCGCGAAAGAGCGCCGCGGCGACTACCTTGGCAAGACGGTCCAAGTCATCCCGCACGTCACCGACGAAATCAAAGCCGCATTTCGAAAAGTCGCCGACGGCGTCGACATCGTGCTGGTTGAAATCGGGGGCACGGTTGGCGACATAGAATCGCTTCCGTTCCTCGAAGCGATCCGCCAGATGCGCCTCGAACTCGGCGCCGAAAATGTCGTGTTCGCGCACCTTACGCTTGTGCCCTACATTCCCACGGCCGGCGAACTCAAGACCAAGCCCACGCAGCACAGCGTCAAAGAACTTCTCAGCATTGGAATTCAGCCGGATATTTTGATCTGCCGTAGCGATCGTCCGCTCGGCGCCGATCTGAAGAGCAAAATCGGGCTTTTCTGCAACGTCGCCGTAGGTTGCGTCATTTCCGCTCCCGACGTTCCGAATATTTACGAAGTTCCGATGTCGTTCGCCGCCGAAGGTCTCGACGAACAGATCCTGCGCCTGCTGCGTCTCGAGGCGCCGCCGCGCGATCTGAGCAACTGGCTGGCAATGCTTGAATCGCTTGAGCAACCGCAAGGCGATGTTCGCATCGGCGTCGTCGGCAAATATGTCCAGCTCGAAGACGCCTACAAGAGCCTTCGCGAAGCTCTCGTGCACGGAGGACTCGCTAGCCGTCATCGCGTCGTGATCGACTGGATTGAAGCTGAAGATATCGATTCGCCCGCCACAGCAGAGCGCCTGCTGCGCCATGTCGACGGCATCTTGGTTCCAGGCGGCTTCGGCAAACGCGGAATTCAGGGAATGGTGCACGCAATTACCTACGCGCGCGAGAACAAGGTTCCGTTCTTCGGTATCTGCCTGGGGATGCAGTGCGCCACGATCGAGTATGCGCGCACGGTTTCAAAACTTGAGCGTGCCGATAGCACCGAATTCGATCCCGGCACACCCAATCGTGTGATTTACAAATTGCGTGAACTGCTCGGCGTCGAAGAAATGGGCGGCACCATGCGCCTCGGGTCGTGGGCCTGCAAGCTGGAACCCGGCTCATTTGCCGCGCAGGCATATGGCACCAGCGAAATTTCCGAACGCCATCGACACCGCTATGAATTCAATGCTGAATACGCGGAAATTCTAACGCGCGCCGGATTCCGCATTACCGGCCGCACGCCGGACGGTGTGTACGTCGAGATCGTCGAGGTCGCCGATCATCCTTGGTTCCTCGGCTGCCAATTCCATCCCGAATTCAAATCAAAGCCGCTTTCCCCGCATCCACTATTTGCTGCGTTCATTCGCGCGAGCATCGAAAATCAGCATCACCGATCCAAGGCCTCGGCCGAATCGCGTTCCGCGCTTCCGCATTCTCAGTCGTCAACTCAACCGCACGCCAAAGCCGCGGGCTCGAACGACTAGTTTCCCTTACTGCCCGTCCCACGCCATTCCATCAACGCCTTTGCCGGCATTGATCGGCGATTCCATCTGCATCGTCTGAAGGTCCAAGACGGCCACTTTCCCGCTGGCGCTGCACGAAATGTACGCGCGCTTTCCGTCCGGTTGCACCACAATTTCCTGCGGGCTGTTCGGTGCATCGAGGGACTTTGTCACTTTCATCGTGCTCAAATCCATCACCGCAACTTTCGAGGTCTTCGGCTGCGTCAACAAAAGGTACTTCCCGTCCGGAGTCACCGCCGTTCCGTACGCCACGTCCGGCAGATCAACCCAGCTCTTCACGGTGTTGTTCGACGTATCGATCACCGCAAGCCTCGGCTTGTTCTGATCGGATGTGAACACCCACTTGCCGTCCTTGCTGATCGCAATGCGCTGAACGTTGCTTGGCACGACCTGGATCACGGTGATGAGCTTCCGATTGACCAAATCCATCACCGAAACCGTGCCCGGCCCCACGTTGGCCGTATATCCGCGTTTTCCATCCGGACTGATGGCCAGCATGTGCGACTCGTTTTGTCCCGTCGGCACCGAACCGACCACCTTGTAGGTCTTTGGATCGATCACCGAAATCTGTTTATCAAGTTCGGTCGTGACGTAGAGCATTCCGTCGGCGTGATTCAGTACGGCGCAATGCGGGCGCACGCCGTGGCCGAAGTCGATCTTCGAAATAATTTTGTGCGACGCAAGATCGATCACGTCTATGACCTGTCCGTCTGTTCCCGGCTGGCCGACACCGGAGCTCCCGTAGATCGGCACAAATGCGATATGGCCGTCTGCCGAGACGGCAAGTTCGTGTGCGGTGTGGCCTTCTTCGGGGATCGTCGCACTCTGCTGATCGGTCTTCGGATCGACCAGCCCAACGGCGTCGTCGCCCTTATTCGCGACCAGGAGCCAGCTACCGGCAGTCGGCGCAGCCGTGCTGACCGCTGATAAGCCCAAGGAAGCAAAAGCGATAGAAGCTGCAAGAAGAATTCGCGGATTCTGCAAAGTCATGATCTCCCCCCAATCGCCGCGCGGCAAACAATTCGAGCGGCCGCGATTTTCCGCGGGCGATCTTAACTCTGCGAAGCGGCGAATCCAAGCCGGAAACAGTTAAGATCGGCAAAACAAAAATGGCCTCCCGATGTCGGTCGGGAGGCCAGAATGTCGCCATAAAAGCGCGCGAAGTTAAATTGTTCGTTTTGGTCGATCCGGCGCGAAATTACGCCGCGGCCAGATACTGCCAATCCTTGCCGTTGACCTTGACCTGGAAGACTCCGCCTTCATCGGCGTGCAAAAAGTACTCGCCGTCAGGAATCCGATGGGCCGTCTCGGACTGAACCTTGCACCGGGCCCAACGCGAAGGGCGGACGCTCCGTCCGTGAAGATTCTCGCCTTCGATCACCTGAAATCCGTAACGGACGCGGTACCGTACACCCGTAGGACGGGTCGGTACTAAAACCCCGGAGCCAGTTCGTGTGCGTGTCGTAATCTTAGCCATAACAACCTATCTGATGCATTGTATCAAGAAAAGGTTCCTTCGTACTAGGGGTTTTAGATTCGCCTAGTATTCGCCTTTTTGTAACTCATTTCATGCCCGGCGACAAGCAAACAATTCCCTCGGCACTGAGAACACAGGCGATACGTTATCCGACTTGGATCGCTCCTGGAATCAGGTTTCTACCGTATATCGAGGCGGTCACAAGTCTCCTAGGCGACACTGTCCTGTCGGCCGGTAGCGGTTCGGAACGCTTTCGGGAACCGAATGTTCGATCAAATCGCAAATATGCTGAAATGAAATCGCGCCCGAAGCGAAAACTAGAGAGGATTCCGATGCGATTGCCTCGAATGATCCGCTGGATGGTCCCGGTACTTTTGCTGGCGTCGCCCGTTGCCCGCGCCGACGCCACCATGAGCATTAAGGCCGAGTTCAAACAGGGCGGCATGATACCGGCCTCGACGTGGAAGCAGGCCGAGGGCGCTTCCAAGGTTCCGACATCTGGCGTGCTCATCGTTCAACTCAAGGGTGACAAGGAATTGGTAAGCACGGGCGGAAGCGGCAATATTGCGCTTATCGATTTCGCCAACCTCCAATTCACGATGCTCGATGCGGTTGCCAAGACCTATGCCCTGGTCGACATGAAGGACATCCAATCGAAGGCGCCTACTTCAATTCCTTCCACCGCGCAGATTCCCCCGCAAATGAAGTTGCTGTTGCAGATGATGAAGGCAACCTTCTCAGCGCACAAGACAGGTCGCACTGACACGCTCGTAGGTGTTCACGTCGAAGAGGTTGAATGGGCACTGTCTTTTGAGCTTCCGCCGGGGGCACTGCCTCTGCCGGGAGTTCCGGCCAATCAGGCGCTCACGTTGGTTAAAGCGACCGGTCATACGTGGGAAGCATCAGAAGGCGAAACCAAGCGCGTCGCTGCGCTCGGAGAGATGTATTCGCACCGCTCCATCGCGTCGAAGGTCGTCGATGCCCAAAGGATCCTCAAGCCGCTCGAGGATTATCCAGGGCTTCACGATGGCCTCGCGCCATTGCTCGAAAAAATGGTCACGAATCCGCCCGTCACGCTGAAGCTTGACGTGCAGCTCTACGTGCCCGTGCTGGCGCAACTCCAGCCGTTCCTGCAGGCGCAGGGTTCTGAGTTTCCCCAAGGAATGGACCCCAACGCGCCGCTGGGTACACTCACAGTAGAGACGACCGAGCTCTCCGGCGCGCCACTCAGCGCAGCGCTTTTCCGCGTGCCAGATGACTTTCGCCAGGTTTCTAGCGATCAAATGACCAAACCGCTCTTGCCTGCAACCAGCGCGAATTCGTCGCGGGGTGCTGCTGCGGGGACGTCCCTTTCCTTTGGGGCTTCTGGCGGAAGCGCGCCGGCAAACTCTACGACTCCGACGATGTCGCCATCGCAGAGGGCCGCGGCCGCAGCCGCCGTCATCCGCAACGACCACTAGCCGGTCGTTTACAGCGCTTCCAACGGCGTCTTTTACGTATTCGAGTCCCCAGGCTCCTCTAAAGGGGTTCACGACTTAATTCTCTGCGAGGCGCGCCAAAAATGAAAAAGGGCCAGACAGGATCTGGCCGCTTTTTTCTTGAGAGGGCGCGATTCGAATTGTCCGCGTTTCTCGATTGGCCCTTACTTGCTCGAAATCTGCAAGTTGTGCACGCCCGCGAAGAGCGACATCGCCGTACCGCTGCTCTGCGGCAGCCACCACATCTTGCGCAGCACGATGTTGTGGCTGTGCTGCATCTTGTAGCCGACCAAATCCATCACCACAGGGCTAACCTGCGTCGCCAGATAAATGGCAGGTGAGTTTACAAAGGGCTTCATCATCGGATCGGATTCCACGTTGCCCGCTGCGATCGAACGGCGCGTGGAATAGGCGTCCAAAGCAGCAGCGCTGCTCGCGCCAACCGAAAGAAGCATCCAGTTGCGCCGGGAGGGAAGCGATTCTGCCGCAAACTGGCGGACTGGCTTGGAAGAATCCGCCTCCGGAATATGGATCGTAGAGTAGCTTTGTGCGCTGTAGGCGGTAGGCACGGCCTTGGCCGAGCTCACGGCCGGCGAAAGGGCTACCGGAAGCGCGTCATATTCAGCCGAGCCCGGCACCACGGCACGGGAAGACTGCGCCCAAAGGGCCGGGGTTACTGCCAGAATGGCTGCGAAGAATGCGGACTTGCGGAGAGTGTTGCGGAATCCGTGCTTTGCCATTTCAAGTCCCTCAGTGTCGATCCGCTGCGGCGGAATCAGTTGCTTTCGACTCTGTGAGATTACGTAGGTGGCACGGCCCAGGCGATGGCGCAAGGGTCCCGACCGCGTGGTACGGATGATTTCAGCGATTTAGTACGACTGATTTTCGGCGGCTAGTACTCGGGAGTAGTACCAAAATCCAGCTTCACAAAGGGGAGCAATGCATCGAAAAACGGGGTTTCTGGAAATCGAGAGAACGCTCCGCGTATTTCCGGTCGTCGGTGATCCAGCACTCCGCAAGGCCAAGCCCGCCGACCGATTTGCAAATCGTGCCGATCGGCGTTCAGTCGATCTACGGAATCCTCGATTCCGGTTTCCGCAAATTCGTCGGGTGGACCTCCGGCTTTCCAGTCCGTTTTTCTGATTGCAGAGAGGAACATTCGCGATACCCCAACCGCCCTTGACGTTCTTTGTTCTCCAATCGCGTAATGGCAGTACTGAGCGCGCGCTTCACGATCTCTGGATTTCCCTGCAGCAATCCCTTTCGTGTTGGCTCGCATCTGTGTTACCTCTAAGAGGTAAAACTTTGGGGGCAACAATGAAGAACCGGCAGAAGGGTTTCTCGCTCATCGAATTGCTGATCGTCGTGGCGATCATCATGATTATCGCGGCGATCGCCGTGCCGAACCTGCTTCGTTCGCGCATGTCCGCGGCGCAGGCTTCGGCCGTGGCTTCGGTTCACGCGATCACGCTCGCGGCCACAACGTATAGCTCTGTGTACGGCAACGGATTTCCACCGACGCTTCAGTCTCTCGGCAACAACAATACGACCAACGTCAGCTGCACCAACGCCGAGCTGATCGATTCTTTACTTACCGCCGGCACCAAGCAGGGCTACACCTTCAATCTCGTTCACGGTCAAGTCCAGGTGAACAGCGCTTCGAGCTCGTGCTCGTCCGGCTACGGCTATGCGGATGGCTACATGATCACTGCCGTTCCGATCACCGTCGGCACCACCGGACAGAACTCCTATTGTTCGGACGTGTCCGGCGTGATTCGCGTAAATCCCAGCGGCGTTGCCAATCCTGGTCCTTCGCCGAACTGTGCTTCGACCGACGCGCCGATGCAGTAGGGGACGGCCGGCGACACGCGTCGCAGAAAACTTGCTCGTTTCCTATCACGCTTCGCCGCAGGGAAACCTGCGGCGAAGCTGTTTTTTCGTACGCTACTCCCCGGCAACACATTGTGTTATATCCCTTGAGCCAGTCCCTCGCTGCCCAATCCCTTTGCCGGAGACAAAATATGAGACTTCGTACTTTCGCCTTTGTTGCGGCGATTCTTCTGCTGGGGCAACCCACGCTGACTCCGCGTAGTGCGCAGGCGGCTCACATGGTGACCGTCGTCGGAACCAAGTCGGCGACATGCCCAAACCCGGATTTTGCAACGATCCAGGCGGCCGTGGATGCCGCTACGCCCGGAACAACCATTCGAATCTGCGAAGGCACGTACCCTGAGCAGGTGAAAATCACAAAGGCAATCACTTTGCGCGGCGACAATGGCGCCGTGATTGAGCCGACAGGCGTTGCGGCAAACACGACCGGCCCGAGTTCCGGTGCACCGATTGCCGCTGTCGTCCTGGTCGAGGGCGCGACCGATGTGGATATCAGCGACCTGATTGTCGATGGCACAAACAACGGTATCACCGGTTGCGCGCCTACGTTTGTCGGCATCTTCTACGAGAACGCTTCGGGTGACGTAGAGCGGGTGGCCGTGCGCAACGTCAAATTGAGCGCCAGTCTGGACGGCTGCCAGAGCGGCGACGCGATCCTGGTTGATAGCGGCAGCGGCCAAATGTCGGTCGTCGATGTGGAAGACAGCAGCATCCACGACTATCAGAAGAACGGCATCACGGCAAACGACAGCGGCACGAAGGTCGAGATCGTCCACAATGTCGTAACCGGCCTCGGCGCAACGACGGGCGCCGCGCAAAACGGAATTCAGGTCGGTTTCGGCGCCGGCGGCCACATTACGCGGAACACGGTCTCCGACAATGTGTTTTCGCCCTGCATTTCGGTCAGCGTGTGTGCCGCTACCGGGGAAGGCATTCTGATTTTTCAGTCCGACAATGTGACGGTCGAGCGAAACACCGTGGACGTCTCGCAGGTGGGCATTGGCGTGAACGGGAATCACGCACACGTCTTTGACAATCGCGTGTCGGGCACACTGGTGGGCGATGGAATCGATCTGCTCGGCAGCGACAGCGATGCGCGCGAGAATCGCATCGTCAACAGCGCTCGCGCCGGTGTGTTCATCGCCGGCAATGACAACGATGTCGACCAGAATCAGATCAACGAAGCTGATTTCGGCGTGTTGAAGGTCACAGGCTCAACGGGCAACGTAATCGCAGACAACGAGATCTTCAACACCAGTGTGAAAGTCCAGGATCCCTCGGCCAAAGGTCTAACCGCTTCTCCGATCCACTAGCCCGAGTTCAGGCTGCGGCGTCGCGTTGCGCTATGCCGAACCGGCGTCGCGGCAAAAGGGCGGCCAAAAGATGTTCAAAAGGGCAATTCGGGCTTATGCTGCGGCCGTTGTGCGATAACGACAAATTCGCTGACGCCGCCAAGGATCTGCCCTCGGCAATGGCAATCAAACGACTGCTCAGAAAAGAGCCTTTCGTCGATGCCCCACGACGGGCCGACAGAAGAACCTTCCTCAAAGGCGCGGCGGTGTCGGCGATCGGTTGTGCTGCTCGGATTGCTCGGGGTGCCGCCGCGCGCCGATCGGGCGGGCCGCGCTCACTGTTTGACGGAAAGTCACTCGACGGCTGGTTCGACGTCGAAAATAGCGCGGCATCGTTCGGAAAGGGCGACATCAGCGATCTTGCCGCGCTATCCACCAAACTGACCGCGGCAACCGATTCGCCGTCCGCGTATCTCAGCGCGCAGATTGACGCATCACTAAAAGCGCGACTCGCTGCCTATTCGCCTGCCGAGGCTCCGGCAGACACAGCCGCGTTGGCGACCGCGCTCGCGAAACTCCTCAACCAAGTCATCTCCGGACCTCCGCTGTCCCAAGCTATGGCGTTTCGAAGCATTCGGTTGCGTCCGGAGACCGATCGGCTTGTCAATCAGAACCCGAAAGGTAGCGAACTGGTTCGGCTCAACCGGATGATTCTGGAGGACGCTTTCCCGCAAGAACTGGCGAAGGGCGCGGCTACCGGATGGATCGTCAAAGACGGGGCGATGGCTAGCACAGGCGCTGGCCGCGGAGTGATTTATTCGGCGGAGGATTTCGCGCGGTTCCGGTTGACGTTCTCGGTCCGCCACGTTTCAGGAAACCCGGATCATCAAGCCTGCGTGCTGATTTTCTGTACGCGGCCACGCCCGGGCGAACTTCCGCTCGACGCGCTGGCGGGAATCCAATTTCAAGTGCCGAAAGGCGGACATTGGGACTATCGCCCTGGTCGTAACGACGCGGGTAACGACGAATTCACGAATCTGGCAAAGCCGCAGTTCGATCCCGCCGATTGGAGTCGCGTCGAGATTCTGGCCGACGCAGCGGCGGGAACAGCACGGATGGCCGTCGCTCAGCCGTTGGGCAGCAAGGCCGTTGGGATCGTGAGCTTCAAGAATGCCCAAGTGGGGAAGGCCGGGCCGATTGCCCTGCAGATGCACAACGCAGGTCTTTTTGACGAGTACAAAGACATCGAGATCGAAGAGAATCCCGCGACATTCGAGATGGTCACGACGAACGGTTGATTCCGGACGGCTAGTTCTGAGCCACGTCGCGCCCGGGCACCACATCAATCTGTAGCTTCGGATCGGCCGCAGGCACATACGTCGCCGGCAGGCCGAGCTCGCGCCGGACAATGTTGCACCCCTGCGCGATCGCGCTCGCTTTGTAAAAGGCAATGTCGCGATTGGCGCCCTGACGGCCGAAACCGCAGTCGCTTGAAACGATCAACTTGTCTGCAGGAATGAACTTCAGCGCCTTGCGAATCTCCGCTGCCACATCCTCGGGACGATCCGCCTGCAGCGACCGATGGCTCACTGCGCCGATGCAGATTTTCTTCGGCAGATTGTTTTTGTAGCGCTCAAAAAGCTCGATGTCCTTCTGACCGCGGTCTTTCATTTCGAGCGTCCACACGTCGCCGCGGCAACGTTCGAGATAAATCTCGATCGAGTTCGCATAGCTTGTGTCTTCCATGACCCGCTGCATGTTGGGATTGCCCCAGCAGGTGTGAATCCACAGCTCAATGTCGTCCAGGCCCTCGACTTCGCGGTTGAACGCATCGACCATGAACTTCACTTCGTCATGATCTTTCCCGTAGGTATTCGCCATGAAATGAAAGGTCGGCTCTTCAATTTGAATGCAGCGGCATCCCGCGGCGCGCAGCGCGAGCAGCTCTTGGTTCATCGCCACCGCCATGTCCCAGATCACTTCGCGCTTGTCCTTATATTTCGGGGTGTGAATATCCAGAAACAGGGCCATCACCTGCGAGCAGCACGTACCGAACTTCACCGGCTTCCGCGTTTTCGCCTGCGCGATGCGCCACAATTTCGGATAGTCGAGCGAGCGGTGCACGATCTTGTCCACCACGTGCGGCCAGCGCCAGCCGGTGTAAATTTCGTTGAGCAACGTGCCCGGAGGGTAATGCAGCCACGGCGCCGTCGTTTTCTCCGGCTGCAAATGATCGCCCTCGAAGCCGGCCCAACGCTGCAGGGGATAGTGATGCCACGCGCGGCCCGCGAGGTCTTCGTCGACGTGAAAATCGCCGTGGGTGAGGATATCAAGCCCCGCGCGCTCCTGATCGCCCACCACAACGGCCATGGCGTCCTGATATTTTTCGCGGAAGCGCACGTCGAGCATGCAGGTATCGAACGGCCGTCCCCACATGCTGACGTCAAACCAGCGCGGGCGCGGAAAAGAGCCGGTGGTGGTGCTGGGCAGAGCGAGGCCGGCAGTG